>ENA-UONV01000173-UONV01000173.1-human-gut-metagenome-genome-assembly--contig:-CS4-NODE-173-length-88378-cov-46.918662_pt1 | contig 88378 bp, 83 predicted proteins | sample MGYA00242461_ERZ724008 | MGnify/ENA metagenome assembly ERZ724008 | reverse complement strand
GTCCCATGCCTATGGCTGGCTGCCATAAATCAAGGGGCAAATATATAGTAACAGGGGATACAAACAAGCATGAAAATCCGACTGAAGCATCTGTGTCTGGCGCTGGTTGCGTTGATGTGCCTTGTCCTGCTCAGCAGCTGCGGCAGTGCGCCTCAGCCCAAGCAAAGCGTTGCATCCATGGAAGACATCGGTATCAAGGCGCAGCCGAAGACCGCCTATACTCTCGGCGACCCCTTTGATGTGTCCGCCGGCGTCCTGAATCTTTTCTATGATGATGGCACGATCAAGGAGCTGCCCTTCACTGCAGAGGGTGTGACGATCAGTGCGCCCGATATGGAAACCGTTGGCACAAAGACGGTGAATGTGGATTATGATGGCTTCAAGGTCAGCTACATGATCACCATTGAAACGCAGAAGTACGCTGTTTCCTTTGACCTGAACTATGCGGGTGCGTCTGCGCCTGCCGTGCAGATGGTGGAAACGGGAGCATATGCTGCCCGCCCCTCTGATCCGGTGCGTGAAGGCTATCGCTTTGGCGGCTGGTACGCCGACGCCAATGCAACAACCGCCTTTGACTTCAGCGCGGCGGCCATCACAGGCGATGTTACTGTCTACGCTGCCTGGACCGCCGTGTATAGCGTCACGTTTGACCTGAATGACGGCGCATCTCAGGCGACGACGGTTGTGGTGGATGCCGGTACGCCCATCCAGGAAATGATGGCGCCTGCCGCTGCCCGCGAAGGTTATGAGTTTGCCAAGTGGCACACCGATCCCGAAGCGGATACCCCCTACGATTTCACCCAGGCCGTGAGCGCCGACGTGGTGCTCTATGCGCATTGGGCGGAAATCCAGGCCGGTGCAACCATGGTTGCCGTGACCTTTGATTACAATGGCGCCGGCACCCTGACTGCCCGCACGGAAAGCATCGTCAGCGGAAATAGCGTGGAAAAGCCCCAGGATCCTGACGTGGAAGGCCGTACCTTCACCGGCTGGTTCACTGCGCCCGAAGGCGGCGAAGCCTTTGACTTCACGGCTGCTGTTACCGAGGATATCACCCTTTACGCCGGTTGGGATGTGGAGTACTACCTGGTGCGCTTCCACTACATCATCGATGGCAAGGATACTGTGATGCGTACCCGTGAAATCGATCCCGGTGCGAAGGCTGCTGCCGGTGCAGTACCCGTGGTAGCTGGTTACAAGTTCACCAATACCTGGTACACGGATGCAGAGTATACCCAGGTCTACGATTTCAAGAAGCCCGTCCATCAGGACTATAACCTGTACATCAAGCCCATGAAGGAATACCGCTTTGAGGCGGAGCACACCTTCATTGACGAGAATAAGGCCGGCGTCGGCTCCTCTGATAACTTCAGCGGCCTGAAGCTGATCTTCAAGGATAACGGCACGGCTGAAGCCAGCAATGGGTTCTGGGTCAGCGGTCTGTATTACAATACCGCCTTCGTGGAATTTGTTATTCATTCTGATGCGGCGATCAACGACGCCATGCTGCAGCTGCGCCTGTCCGCTGAGTGGGCAGACATGTACATCGCGCCCGAAGACACCAATTTCAACGGCAAGGACTATTACAGCTTCGCGATCTCTTCTGCTCCTGCGCAGGTGGATGAAGCCGGCAACGTCCTCAAGGATGAAAAGGGTTATGCCATCAGCGTGGCAGACCAGACCCGCACCTTTGATTACACCCCCATTGCCATCACTGGTGCGATCACCTTCTCCCAGAGTATGGTCGATAAGCGTCCCTTCTCCGACTATCTGATGACGACAGAATTTGCCCTGCAGGAGGGCTGGAATGTTGTCCGTCTGACGGTCAACAATAGCCATGCCCCCTACGACGGCACCATGGAAGCGACTGCTCCCATGATCGACTGTATGAGCATTTTCACGGATGCAACGCTGACCTGGATTCCCGTGGAAGAAAATGTTGCAGATCCCAGCAGGGTGAACAACGGCTGATCCATGAAAGGTGGATGCTGAATTGAAGACATTACAAACGCTTCGCAAGCTCATCTGGAGTTTGCTGCTGCCCTCAGGGCTGCTGCTGGTTGCGTCACTGGCGCTGTATGCCCTGACGGGCAAGACGGAGTTTTCTCCTGAATTGTCCGGCAGGGTGCTGGGGCTGGGCTGCGCCTGCATCGGGTTGGAGGGTTGTGTCATCGCCGTTGCGGCGCTGCTGCATGACGAGGGCAAGCTGATTGCCCGGCTGCTGGATGTGATCATCTATGCAGCGTATGCGCTGGGCTTGCTGACCTGGCTGTTCTATCTCGTCAACGAGGTGAACTACATCACCAATATCCTCGTTGCTATCGATGGCACAAAGATTTCATTCGTATTCCTGGCTACTGCACTGGGGTTTGCATGCGCCTGGGTGCTGGCGCTGGTGTGTGCGATGCGCTGCAGCAAGGTGCTGAAAAAGGCTGAGGAAGCGAAGCGGGAAGGAGGCGCAGAAGCATGAAAAAACGATTGCCAAAGACGCTTTTCGTCCTCTTTGTGACCCTTCTGTGTATCCTGATTCCTGCCTATGACGTGATGACTGCATACAGCGCGATGATCAACAATGCCCTGAACATTCAGAGCTACCGCGTGGTGGAGTCCGACATTGCAGCGGATTACGATTCGGAATACTTTAAGGCTGATTTCAGCGACCCGGAAGCCTATGCCAAGGCTGCGGCAGAATTATGCCGTCAGGTGGAGGCGGAAGGTCTGGTGCTGCTGACCAATCAGAACGGCGCGCTGCCCCTGCCGAAGCAGGCGAAGGTCAGCTTCTTTGCACAGGGTGCGGTGTACCCGGGTTATGGCTCTACCGGCTCCAGTGCTGCCAAAACGGATGGCTACGGTTCTCTGCGCACAGCCTTTGAAAAGAAGGGCTTCTCTGTTAACGGAGCCCTGTGGGACTGGTATGCGCAGAAAGCTGCCCGTCTGCGCCTGAATACTGTGGACGGTCTGGTCAAGACTTATCGTACCAACGAGCTCCCTTGGGAAGACGTGACTGCGGCGCAGGGCGAGTCCTTCGCTAACTTCGGTGACGCCGCCATTGTCGTGCTTACCCGTGATAGCGGTGAGGGCTTCGACGTGTCCACCAAGGGCAGCGACGGCCTGGATGGCAGCTACCTGTCCATCACCAAGGAAGAGGAAGACCTGCTTAAGGGCTTGACCGAATTGAAGCAGTCTGGCGTGTTCAAGCGTGTCATCGTGCTGCTCAACGCGGCGGTTCCCATGCAGCTTGACTTCCTCTACCGCGCAGACATCGATGTGGATGCGTGCCTGTGGGTCGGCAACATCGGCATGTCCGGTGCGATGGGTATAGCGGACGTTCTGGCGGGCAGTGTGAATCCCTCCGGCCGCCTGACCGATACCTACACCCGCGACAATTTCTCTTCTCCGGCCATGGCATCCTGGGTGTTGAATCCCAACGGTATCTTCGCCCAGCCCTATGCCAATGCGACAGAGATGAACCTGAACAGCTCGCAGCAGTACTACGGCGTGTATGTTGAGGGGATCTATGTGGGGTACCGCTACTACGAAACCCGCTACGAGGACTACGTCATCGGGCGAGATCAAAGCGGCGAGTATGATTACTCGGTCGTGGCTTTCCCCTTCGGCCATGGCCTGTCCTACACGACCTTCGCGTACAGCGACATGAAGGTAACCCGTCAGGCGGATTCGGACAGCTACGTCGTGACGCTGACTGTCACCAACACCGGCAGCGCTGCCGGCCGCGAGCCTGTGCAGATCTACCTGCAGAAGCCTTACATCGAAGGCGGCCTGGAAAAGGCCTCCGTCGAACTGGCCGGCTTTACCAAGACGAAGCTGCTTCAGCCTGGCGAGAGCGAAACGGTTCGCGTTACGGTAAACGGAGAATTCTTCCGCACCTATGATGCGGTGGATGCTCAGACCTACGTGCTGGATCCAGGCGATTACTACCTTGCAGCAGGCTACAATGCACATGATGCGCTGAATAACATCCTTGCCAGTCAGGGCTTCTCTCCCGAAAGCACGGGTGGCCGGATGACTGCAGCAGGCAATGCTTCTCTGGCTGCTGTGGCCCTGCACCTGGATCAGCGGGATGCTGTTACCTATGCGGTTGCAGCTGAAACAGGCGAGCCGATTACCAACCTGTTTGACTTTGCGGACATCAACCGCTACGAGCATCGCGGGGATAATCAGGTTACCTACCTGTCCCGTGCGGATTGGGCGGGTACCTGGCCGAAGAAGCCAGTGAAGCTTTCAGTTGCCACCGAAGGCATGATGAGTGACATGGCCAGCCATAAGCCGCTGCCCAATGATCCCGAGGCGGTTTCTCCCCTGTACAACATTGACAGTGGCAGTCAGCTGATTGCCATGCGCGGTCTGCCCTATGATCACAGTACCTGGGATATTCTCCTGGACCAGCTGACCTATGAGGAACAGGCGCTGCTGGTGACCAACGCTGCTTTCGGTACCAGCGCGTTGGACTCCATTGCGCTAAAGGAAACCAAGGCCAGTGATGGCCCGACGGCTGTGTCTGCGTCCATCACCGCAGTGTCCTTCCCCAACGAAGGCATTTGGGCTTCCTCCTTTGACGTGGAGCTCATTGAACGTATCGGTGACTTCCTGGCAGAGGATGCGCGGCTGAACGGCGTTGATACCATGTATGCGCCCGGCGTCAATATCCACAGAACCCCCTTCGGCGGCCGTGCGCATGAGTACTTCTCCGAGGATCCTCTCCTGACTGCGTATGCTGCCATGGCTGAGGTCAAGGGGATGCAGAAAAAGGGCGTCATCCCTGTACTGAAGCATTACGCCTTCAACGATGAGGAATCCGCCCGCAACGGTATTGGTATCTGGTTGAATGAACAGGCTGCTCGTGAGATTTACCTGCTCCCCTTTGAGTACGCGATGCGTCCCTCCATGGGTGCAGGTGCGTTAGGAGCTATGTCCAGCTTCAATCGTGTTGGTGCACTCTGGACCGGCGCTTCCAAGGCGCTTCAGCTTGATATCAGCCGGAATGAATGGAATTTCCAGGGCTACTTCATTACGGACATGGCATCCTCCAATGGCGCGCTGTTCATGACCTTTGATGACGGCGTGTTCAACGGTACTGATCTGTTCCTGGGCAGCGGCAGCAAAACTGCCTTGAAGGAATGGAAGAGTAATATCCCCTTCCGCAACCGTGTGCGTGAGGCTGTGCATCGTGTGTTGTATGTTACCGTGAATGGTAACGCAGTCATGAACGGTGTTTCGCCCAGTTCCCAGGTCGTGCTTGTAACGCCCTGGTGGGCTATGGCTTTGCTGGCGGCGATTGCAGCCTCGGCTGTCATTGCACTTGGTAGTGTTGTGGTGCATATCTGGTTCATCCTGAAAGATAAGCGCAGCAAGGCATGACGCATGTGCCGCGGAAGAGCCCCGTTTCGCTGGGCCTGATAGATCAAATGCACAACTGATTTCATAGGATACAAACAAGCAGCCCCGCCCCTCTTCTGTTCAGAGACGCTGTAGGGGCGGGGTTTGCCTTTGCGTCAGTATGGAGGATATGCTATGAACGGAAAAATTCATCAATTGCCAAAGCAGCTTACCCTGGCGGAAAAGTGCACTTTGTCATCACTGGCAAGATCAATCCCGGCGGCAAGCTGAGTGAGACCTTCCCGGTGGCCTACGCCGATTTACCCGTCAGCCAGTATTATCCCAGTACTGAGGCCGCCAGCGAATACCGAGAGGGTCTCTATGTGGGCTACCGCTACGCCACCACCGCAAAGAAGGAAGTCCGCTTCTCCTTCGGCTTCCATCAGCCTGTCCGGCGGGAAGGTCATCCGTCCTGCCCGGGAGCTGAAGGGCTTCGCCCGTGTCCATCTGGAGGCCGGAAAGGAAAAGGCCGTCACGATTACCTTTGACGAGTATACATTCCGCTACTTCAACGTGCAGACCAACAAGTTCGAGGTCGAGGGCGGTGCGTATGACATCCTGATCGCCGCGTCCAGCGAGGACATCCGCTTGCGCGGCACACTGGAGGTCAGAACCCCATCTGCCGCATGGTCGCCAAGCTCCCCAGTAGTATGATTGACAAGGCCATTGCGAGCGGCAAGTCCGATCTGAATCTGCTCTTCATCTACAACATCACCTTCCGCGGCATGGGCAAGATGATGGGTGGCATGATCACGATGGAACGCATCCAGGTGGATCCGCGAGGGCGGTTTGTTCGTCATCGTCAGCAATGTCGTGACTGTGTTTAAGTACCTGATCCTGACCTTCCTGCCCTTGACCTTCAAAGGTCTGTGGGCGGTAGATTTCGGCTGGCCGGGCATCGAGGCTGAAATTTCCGGTCAGCCCTTCACCTGGAATATCTTTGGTTACGCGGTCAAGGAAGGCGGCGCAGTGATGGGTGGTCTGGGCTACTTCATTGCCTGCATGATCGCCATGGTCATCAGCGAGGCCATCAATTTCCCAATCCAACGCAGCTTCGTGTTCCGTAGCAAGCGCCCCGTCAGCCCGCAGATCGCGTGGTACGTTGTGGCCTTCTGTATCGTGACTGTGATCGTCAACTCGATCAACTGCATCTGGGTGGATGTGGCTGGTCAGTGGGTCGCACCCTGGCTGTACAACATCGGCACGACGGTGCTCAATGGCGGCGTTTCGATGGTCGTGTTCTTCTTCGTGAACAAGATTATCTTCCGGAGTGTGGAAGCTTAGAATGTACGCTCACCATGTACCTCATACATAACCAGCAATCTCTCCAAAACAAAGTTATCCCCCAGAATCGCGAAGATTCCGGGGGATTTTCTCCTGTACGCCCGGCAGGAGTCGAACCTGTGACCTTCAGAGTCGGAGTCTGACGCTCTATCCAACTGAGCTACGGGCGCTCATCAGCCTAATTATTTTACCACAGCAGGGGAGGATTGTCAAGCGGAAATGCGGAAAAATCGCGGGGAAGGGATCGAAAGGAAAGCGGAAAGGTATCCGCAAGGGCGCGAAGCAGGGGAAAATCAGCTATCGAAAAATATCTGCCACATTTTCTGCGCATTTTGTGGGGATTTTTTAAAGAAATGCCGCTTGACCTCTTCTCAAACGGGCAAAAAACTGTTACAATAATACGAGAGCAGAAGATGCTCAAATCACGAGAGGAGAATGAATCCATGAAGAAGCTCGTTTCTCTCATCCTGGCGCTGGCGATGGTGCTGTGCGTGGTTTCCTTCGCGTCTGCGGATGAAACCTACCGCGTGGCGATGATTACCGACTCCGGCGACATCACCGACCAGTCCTTCAACCAGACGACCTACGAGGCCTGCAAGGCGTTCTGCGACGCCAACGGCATCGACTTCAACTACTTCAAGCCCACCGGTGACTCCGACGCGGAGCGCATCGCGCAGGTCGAAGCGGCCATCGACGAAGGCTACAACGTCATCGTCATGCCCGGCTACCTGTTCGCGGCGGCGATTGGCGAGTGCCAGCCGACGTACCCGGACGTGAAGTTCATCGCGCTGGACGTGAGCGAGTATGACCTCACCTCCAACGGCGTTGACCTGAGCAAGGCGTCCAACCTGTTCTCTGCTGTGTATCAGGAAGAACTTTCCGGCTACATGGCGGGCTATGCGGCAGTGAAGATGGGCTACAAGAAGCTCGGCTTCCTCGGCGGCATGGAGGTTCCGGCGGTGCAGCGCTTCGGCTACGGCTTCGTGCAGGGCGCGAATGACGCGGCGGTGGAACTGGGCATCGCGGCGGACGTCTCCTGCGAGTACGTCTACGGCGGCAAGTTCATGGGCGATGCTGACATCACGGCGTACATGGACAACTGGTACGCCACCAAGGGCGTGGAAGTCGTGTTCGCTTGCGGCGGCGGCATCTACACCTCTGCGGCGGAAGCGGCTGCGAAGGTCGGCGGCAAGGTGATCGGCGTTGACTCCGATCAGGCTCCCATCATCAACAAGTTTGCGGAAGGCATGACGCTGACTTCTGCTATGAAGGGCCTGGCGGCGACGGTTAAGACGCTGCTGACCGATACCGTTGCGGGCAACTTCGACCAGTACGCGGGCAAGGTGGAGAACCTCGGCCTCGTGTCCGGCGACGACCTGACCCTGAACTACGTCGGCCTGCCCGTGGAGACCACGGAATGGAACGACACCTTCACCGTGGATGACTACACCGCGCTGGTGAAGGCGATGGTGGATGGCAAAGTGACCGTTTCCAGCGACATTACCGTGCGTCCGGAAACGACCATTGCGGTCAACTACAACGGCAACATCAAGTAATCTCACCTTTCGGGGGATGGCAACGTCCCCCGGATTCTGACAAGAGCTTCCGCCGGGGGAGTCCTCTGCCGCGCGGAAGTTTTTGTCAGAATCAAGCGTATTTTCGGCGCACACGGGGAATCATCCGCCGCAAAATCGGCGAAATCAATGGGGAAAACAGAACATCAAGGAGGAAATGCTTCATGGAGAAACAGCGCGTTCAAACGCCGGACGAAAGCACGCCTTATGCCATCGAAATGCTGCATATCACCAAGCGCTTTCCCGGCATCATTGCCAATGACGACATCACCCTCCAGCTGCGCCACGGCGAAATCCACGCGCTGCTGGGTGAGAACGGCGCGGGCAAATCGACGCTGATGAGCGTCCTTTTCGGCTTGTATCAGCCTGAAAAAGGCGAAATCAGGAAGGATGGCGAAACGGTGTCCATCCGCAACCCCAATGACGCCACCGCGCTGGGCATCGGCATGGTACACCAGCACTTCAAGCTGGTGGAGTGCTTCACTGTGCTGGACAACATCATTCTGGGCGTTGAACCGACGAAATTCGGCTTCCTGCAAAAGAAAGAGGCGCGGCAGAAGGTGCTGGCGCTGTCCGAGCGTTACGGGCTGCACGTCGACCCCGACGCGAAGGTGGAGGATATCACCGTTGGGATGCAGCAGCGCACGGAAATCCTCAAAATGCTCTACCGCGACAACGAAATCCTGATTTTCGACGAGCCGACCGCCGTCCTGACGCCGCAGGAGATTGACGAACTGATGCAGATTATGCGCAATCTGGCAGCGGAGGGCAAGTCTATCCTCTTCATCTCCCATAAGCTGGCGGAGATTATGGCGGTTTCCGACCGCTGCACGGTGCTGCGCAAGGGCAAGTACATCGGCACGGTGAACACGAAGGACACCACGCCGGAGGAACTGTCCGCGATGATGGTCGGGCGCAGCGTCAACTTCCACGTCGAGAAGAAACCGGCGCAGCCTGGCGAGGTCGTGCTGAAGGTAGAAAACATGACCGTCGCGTCCCATGTGCACAAGAACAACGCTGTCAAAAATGTGTCGCTGGAGGTGCGCGCGGGCGAAATCGTCTGCCTTGCGGGCATTGATGGCAACGGTCAGACGGAGTTCGTGTACGGTCTGACGGGCTTGGAACCGCTCGTCAGCGGCAAAATCTACCTGGATGGGCAGAATATCACCCGTGCGTCGATTCGCCGGCGCTCGCTGGACGGCATGAGCCACATCCCGGAGGATCGCCACAAGCACGGCTTGGTGCTGGATTACTCGCTGGAGGACAACATCGTTTTGCAGCGCTATTTCGACCCGGAATTCACGCGCGCAGGCTTCCTGCGCCGCAAGAACATCCGTGCCTATGCCAATCGGCTGATTGACCAGTACGACATCCGCTCCGGGCAGGGCGCAACCACCATCGCCCGCAGCATGTCCGGCGGCAACCAGCAGAAGGCGATTGTCGCGCGCGAAATCGACCGCTCGCCGCACCTGCTGATTGCCATGCAGCCCACGCGCGGTTTGGACGTGGGCGCGATTGAGTACATCCACAAGCAGATTATCGCCGCGCGCGACGAGGGCAAGGCGGTGCTGCTGGTTTCGCTGGAGATGGACGAGGTGCTGGACGTGTCCGACCGCATTCTCGTGATGTACGAAGGCGAAATCGTCGGCGAGCTTGACCCGAAAACGACGACGGCGGAAGAAATCGGCCTGTATATGGCGGGCGCGAAACGGGAGGTGCGGTAAAGATGGCAAACGAACCTAAGAAAGTCCGGCAGCGCAGGTCGATGCTGCAAATTCCCGGCGTGCAAACGATTCTCTCGTCGCTGCTGTGCATCGTGCTGGGGCTGCTGGTCGGCTTCGTCGTGCTGCTGCTGATTGACCACGGCGTGAGCGAAAAGACGGGCAACCTCAACGCCATTGACGCGATTCTGGTTATCATCAAGAACTTCTGGAAGTATGGCAGCAGCACCGCGCAGATGAAGTATCTGGGCAACACGCTGGTCAAGACTGCGCCGCTGCTCATGTGCGGCTTGTCGGTGCTGTTCGCCTACAAGGTGGGCTTGTTCAACATTGGCGCGGCGGGTCAGTACGTCGTGGGCGCGGGTGCGGCGCTGTACTGTGCACTGGCGTGGAACATGCCGTGGTATGTGTGCCTGCTGGCGGCGGCGCTCGCGGGTGCGCTGCTGGCGTGCATCTCCGGCGCGCTCAAAGCATTCTGCAACGTCAACGAGGTCATCTCCTGCATTCTGCTCAACTGGATCAGCCTCTATGCCGTCAACAGCCTGCTGTCGCTCGTGAAGGACAGCAACACCCCTTACACCGTCAAGCTGAGCGTGGGCAATCCGAGCGCGCTGATGCCGTCGCTGGGGCTGGAAAAGCTGTTCTCCAACAACCGCTATGTGACCATTGCCATTCCGCTGGCGATTGTCATTGCCGTGCTGATTTGGGTGCTGCTGAGCAAAACGAAGCTGGGCTACGAGCTGAAGGCGACCGGGCTGAACAAGAATGCCGCGAAATACTGCGGGATGCGCGAAAAGCAGAATCTCATCCTGACGATGGGGATTGCGGGCGCGCTGGCGGGCATCGGCGCGGGCTTCATGTTCCTCTCTGGCTTTGAGGAATGGGCAGTGGCGCAGTCGGCGGTTCCGGCGATGGGCTTCAACGGCATTGCCGCGGCGTTCCTCGGCGGTCTGCACCCGATTGGCACGATTTTCGCATCCTTCTTCATCCAGCACATCACCTTCGGCGGCGCGTATGTTGACCGCGCCATCTATTCTTCGCAGATTTCCGACCTCATTTCGGCGGTCATCATCTACATGTGCGGCTTCGTGCTGTTCTTCCGGCAGGTTATGACGCGCCTGGCGGAGCGCAAAGCGGAAGCGAACCTGCGGAAGGAGGCGAATCTCAAATGACACTCTTGCTGCAATATATGCTGATGTTTGCATCAGTCCTGCTGCTGGTGGCGCTGGGTGGCTGCTTCTCGGAGCATTCCGGCGTGATTAACATCGGGCTGGAGGGCATCATGGTTTTCGGCGCGCTTGGCGGTGCGCTGATGATGAAGTACATGCCCGACGGCACGGCGGTCGTCGTGGTCATCCTCCTGACGACGCTGATGGCGATGATTTTTGGGATGCTGTATTCGCTTCTGCTGGCGGTCGCGGCGATTAACTTCAAGGCAGACCAGACGCTCGTCGGCACGGCGATGAACCTGCTCGGCACGGCGGCGGCGACGGTCATCGTCAAGGCCATCAACATTGCCGAAGACGTGTCGAATGTGTCTTCCGCCATTACCTACATCAACGTCAAAAAGGCGTTTCTGGTGGATATCAATGGCTTCGAGTTCAACTGGTTCATGCTCATGGCGGCGATGCTGCTGGTGATTTCGTATGTCCTGCTGTACAAGACGCGCTTCGGTCTGCGTTTGCAGGCTTGCGGCGAGCATCCGCAGGCGGCGGATTCCGTGGGCATCAACGTCTACAAAATGCGCTATGCGGGCGTGATGATTTCCGGCGTGCTCGGCGGCTTGGGCGGCTTGGTGTACATCACGGCGGGCGTGAGCGAGTGGAAATTCGAGAACGGCGTGGCGGGCTTCGGCTTCCTTGCGCTGGCGGTGATGATTTTTGGGCAGTGGAAGCCCCTGCGGATTGCACTGGCGGCGCTGCTGTTCGGGCTGTTCCGCAGCTTGAGCAATGTCTACACCGGCTTTGACTTCCTCGCGCAGCTGAACCTGCCCAGCACGTTCTACAACATGCTGCCGTACATCATTTCGCTCCTTGTGCTGGCGCTGACGAGCAGCAAGTCCCGCGCGCCGAAGGCCGAGGGTATCCCATACGACAAGGGAAGCAGGTAAGGAGAGTGCAAATGTTCCCATGCGACGTGGAAATCACGGACTTTCGCCTGCACACCGCAAGCGGCGCGCCTGTGCTGACACTCTCCTTTTGTGCTGATGGCAAAGCGCAAACGCTCCGTTTCCTGTCCATAAGCGACGTGACGCTGCGTTTTCCCGCCATCCCGATGCAGATTTGCGGCTTCGAGATTCGCGACCACCGCGCGGATGGCTGGGATGCCGACCAGCGCTACGAAATCAGCGACTTCGAGGACGGCGCGCTGCACTTCTTCTGCCGCAAAATCGAGACCGAAAACGGCGAACCGCTGTCGTGATGCTGGCAAAATGGAAAACGAACGCCCTGCCGGGGTGAAAAATTCCGGCAGGGCGATTTTTATGCAAAAGTGTTTTGAACACCAGAACGCAAGGAAAAGCAGTCAAGCATGGACGCCACCGCCGTTCTTTCCTGCAAGAAACTTTTGCGGCGGGGGGAGTCCAGAAGGGGCTGAAGTCCAGACTTGCACCCTCTTCAGCGCCCTCAGGGCGTTCTTTGGAACCTTTCTGTCGCAACAGAAAGTAACGTTTTCGCCTCCGCAGAGGCGACGGGAGTGGCGGATGAAATCAAGATTGGTTTTGAAATCGAGCATGGGAAAGATGCTGCGAAAGGCGCATCAGTCGCATTCCAAATCTCCCCGAAACACCGCGTGACAGCGTGTGCAGCGCATTGTCACCCAAACCCAAGTGAACATATCGTCGGGATTCGCAAACGCCGCGAGTTCCTCCGCCTCCGGGTACTCAAAGGTCAACCGCAGCTGAAACGCCGCATTCCGGCACTTCGGGCAAATCGCCGGATGCAGGGGAATCGGCGCGGGCGGCTGCCTGTCATCCAGCACATTCGCATAGCCGTCGCATCGGCTGTCAAAAAGCGGAACGTCGCCGTCTGGCTGATGAAGCGCAACGCAAAGCACGTCCCCATCCGCCAGAAGCTGATTTTGCCCGAAAAGCCCGCGTTTCAGCCTTCCACAGAGCTGAATGTGCAGTTCTTTCGAGCCGTTCAGCACAATCGCACAGCGGACGCGGCTGGCTGTGTCGTCCACATCGGCGGCATAGGGGCGCACGGCGGCGGGAAGCAGCATGAAACATCCTCCTATTCCAAAAGCGGCAGGGGATTCCTCCACCTGCCGCCCAAGTTCTCATTACTTCATCCGTTCTTCCAGTTCGGCGCGGCGGGCTTCATAGCCGGGCTTGCCGAGCAGGGCGAACATGTTCTTCTTGTAGGCTTCGACGCCGGGCTGGTCGAAGGGGTTCACGCCCAGCAGATAGCCGGACAGACCGCACGCCTTCTCGAAGAAGTACACCAGATAGCCGAAGTGGTAGGCGTCCGCCTCGTCAATTTCGATGATGATGTTCGGCGTGCCGCCGTCCATGTGCGCCATCAGCGTACCCTGATACGCCTTGCTGTCCACAAACTGCACGGACTTGCCCGCCAGATAGTTCAGACCGTCGATGTCCTCGTCCGCCGCCTCGATGACCAGCTCACTGCGCGGATTCTTCACCCACACAACCGTCTCGAACAGGCTGCGCGTGCCATCCTGAATGAACTGCCCGATGGAGTGCAGGTCGGTAGAGAAATTCGCCGCCGTCGGGAAAATGCCCTTGTTGTCCTTGCCCTCGCTCTCGGCGAACAGCTGCTTGAACCACTCGCCGGTCATCATCAGCGCCGGCTCGTAGTTCACCAGAATCTCGATGTTCTTGCCCTTGCGGTAGAGGATGTTGCGCAGCGCGGCATACTTGTAGGCGGGGTTGGTGTCCAACGTGCCCTCCTTGCAGCATTCGCGCGCGTCCGCCGCGCCCTTCATCATCGCGGCAATGTCGATGCCTGCCGCGGCAATCGGCAAAAGACCCACCGCCGTCAGCACGGAGAAGCGTCCGCCGACGTCATCCGGCACGACGAAGGACTCGTAGCCCTCGACGTTCGCCAGATTCTTCAACGCACCGCGCGCCTTGTCGGTTGTGGCGTAAATGCGGCCCTTCGCGCCCTCTGCGCCATACTTTTCTTCCAGCATCTTCTTGAACACGCGGAAAGCAATCGCGGGTTCGGTCGTCGTGCCGGACTTGGAGATAATGTTGACGGAGAAGTCACGGTCGCCGATAATCTTCACCACGTCATTGATATAGGAAGAAGAAATGTTGTTGCCCACGAAGTAGATTTCGGGGATGCCCTTTTCACGCACGCCATTGTACATCTGCCCCTTGCAGAACTCAATGGCCGCGCGCGCGCCGAGGTACGAGCCGCCGATGCCGATGACAACCAGCACATCGCTGTCGCTCTGAATTTTCTTCGCCGCCTTCTGGATGCGGGCAAACTCTTCCTTGTCGTAATTCACGGGAAGGTCGAGCCAGCCGAGGAAATCACTGCCCGCGCCCTTGCCGGTCAGCAGTTCGTCATTGACTGCATTCAGCAGGGTTTCCATGTTCGTCAGTTCCGCAGGCTTCACGAAGCCGTTCACGCCTGTGGTTTTCAGTTCCATAGCCATGAGAATATCCCCCTCTTTTTGTGTCAAGCGGCGAAAGGGAAAGACCAAATGCCGCTTCTGCGTGTATTATATAGCGTTTTGGGCGAAATGGCAAGCCCATTTTTGTTTCTGATGGCGCAGAAACAGGCAGACGCAGGGGTTTCGCCTCTGCGGAGGCGACGAAGGGCATGAAAACAGACGAAGTCTGCGATCGCCCTTTGGAAACCTTCGGTCGCCATCTTCATACTTTTGGGGTATCGCGGCTTCTTTTCCCCGTTCCCGAATAAACACGCGGGCATAGCAGGGGAGTGTCACCAACTGAATCGCGCGAAAGGGAGTCCAGAGGGTCGAAGACCCTTTGGTGGGGTCAAGGGGCAACGCCCCTTGGTCTCCTTCAATCAACACGCGGGCATAGCCTGAAAGTGCGCTCAACTCAATCGCGCGAAAGGGTCAAGGGAGGAACTCCCTTGCGGAGTCCAGAGGCAGCGCCTCTGGGGGTCACTCCTTCAAGATGAACAGCACCCCCAGCGTGCCGGGGCCGCAGTGGCAGGAGATGACGCCGCCGGCGCGGGTTTCGATGACCGCATCGAAGTGGTTCAGGCTCGTCAAATAGGTGCGGACTTGCTCGACGACCTCCGGGTCGCAGCCGGAATGGGTGATGAAAACACGCTCCGGGCGCGCGCGGAGCAAATCGTCGTGCAAATCGTGCGTGTAGGCAGGGATGCAGCGGGCGAGCGAGCCGCGGTACTTCTTGTCCACCAGCATTTGACCGTCGCGCACGACAATCTTCGGGTGCAGCTTCAGCATACTGCCCATCAGCGCCGCCGCGCCGGAGCAGCGCCCGCCGCGGTGCAGGAACGTCAGCGTATCGACGACAAAGGACGCGCGAACCAGCGGAATCAGCGAGGTCACATGCGCCACAATTTCCTTGGCGGACTTGCCTTCCTGCGCCATTACCGCCGCTTCCATCACCAGCAGACCGATGCCGGTGGAAAGGCTCTGGCTGTCCACGACGTGGATGCGGTCGGACGCGCCCAGCTCCGCCGCCGCTTCCACCATGTTCGATCCCGTCGCGGACATTTTGCCGGAGATGGAGAACGCCACAATCTCGCCATACGTCTCCAGATACTTCTGGAAAACTTCTTGAATCGTCCAGACGTTCGCGCAGGCAGTCGTCGGCGCTTTCTTTGTGCTGTCCGACCAGCGGAAAATTTCTTCCGATGTGATGTTCACGCGGTCTTCGTACTGCTGGTCGCCCAAGCGAACTATCAGCGGCACCAGCGTGATGTTATAGCGGTCGAGCAAATCCTGCGACAGGTCGGATGTGCTGTCTGAAATGATTTTGACCATACGATTTTCACTCCTGTTCAAGGGGAATATATACACATTTTATCATTTTCGATGCGCAGTTGTCAACCGATTTTGCGGTGTCTCAACAATCGTTGCGAATATGGAAACAATAGGAAACTTGCATTTGCACACGGAATGTGCTATGATGGGGAACAGCAACGCGAAGGGAGCGTCAAAAGGATGCAGAAGTGGGTCAGCGTGTGGGGAAATGCGGTCAGCATTGCGGAAAATCGCCCGGAACGGTACGCCAAGGAGATTACCTTGCGCTATCCGATTGTCTTGCCGTTTTCTGGCAGCGGCGTGCGCCTGACGTTCGATAATTACTGCGGCACGGAGCCGGTTACGCTGGAAAAGGTGACAATTTTCTGCGGCGGCGCGTTTCACCCGGTCACGTTTGGGGGCGAGCGCCGCGTGACGCTTCCGGCGGAGGGCAATGCGATTTCCGACACGCTGGAAACGCCTGTAACTGCCGGGGAAAAGCTGCTTGTCAGCTTCTATTTGCGTGATTTCACGCTCATGCGCAGCGTCGTGTTCACCTGCGGCGCGCTGTCCGGCGGGCTGTACGCCAACGGCGACGAAACGGAGAACCTCAATATTTCGATGGACACTTCCCGCAAGACGCAGCTGACCTACTTCCTCAGCAATGTGTCTGTGCGTACTGCGCCGGAGAACCGCGCCATCATCTGTTATGGCGACTCCATCACCGCGCAGGATTGGCCGGATGATTTGCAGCTCCGTTGCCGCAAAGACGGCTTTGAGCATACCGCTATCATCCGCCGCGCCACCAGCGGATCGCGGATTCTGCGCGAATATCACTGCCTGACGTACGAATCCTACGGGCTGATGGGCGCGAAACGCTTTGCGCATGAAGTGCCGACCGACGGCGCGGATGCCGTTATCATCCAGCAGGGCATCAACGACATCATCCACCCCGTCGGCACGCAGGTGAACCCCTTCCGCCCGATGAGCGATTTGCCAACGGCGGACGAGCTTATCAGCGGACTCAAGACGTACATCCAGCAGGCGCGGGGGATGGGCTTGCGCGTCTACGTCGGCACGCTGCTGCCCATGGGCGGATGGCGCACCGACGCGCCCTTCCGGCAGGACTTGCGCCACGCTTACAATGATTTCATCCGTATGACCGAGTTGATTGACGGCTGCATTGACTTTGACCGCGCCTTGCGCGACCCGGCGAACCCTGATTTCTTCCTGCCCGAATACGATTCCGGCGACCACCTGCACCCAAGTAAGGCAGGCTATCAGCGGATGGCGGCGGAAGTGCCGGCGGAACTGCTGAAATAAATAGGAAAGGCGTTTTCGGAACATGTGCATCCGAAAACGCCTTTTTAGGGAATTGGGGTGATTAGAAGAGACCGTCCAGCAGCTGGGTCAGCTCAATCGTGCCGATGGCCTCCGGAATGACGGGGGATTCAGGCGTGCAGAGCGATCCAGTCAGGGATACCTGCTGCCCGGCGGCATCGGTGAAGGTCAGCGAACAGCTGGTGTCGGAAAGCGCGGCGAAATCCAGATGGAAATCTCCGTCCGGCAGGGAGAGCAGCAGGCTGAAGCCGGTTGCCGTTTCCGTCAGGGCAAGGCGGTATGTCGTGTCGCCGTACACGCCGGTGCAGATCAGACCGTTGAGCGCGGTGCGGACGTGGGCGGTGAAGATATCGAAAGTGCGCGCCTGTGCAACAATATCAAGCCCATCCGTGGCAGGGGTGATCGTAAGCGTATAATAATTGTAATATATCTTGACACGGATATAATCCGATGTGGATTCAAGGGAAAAAACGTTGGCATTCAGGGCAAAAACGTTGGCATTCTCATTGTTAAGCCGCAAACTGAAATTGCTGCCAGCTTGAACGATGGACAGGCTGAAGCTGTTATCAACGCTGGCGATAAACACAAAGTTGTTTGCAGAACCGTAACTGCAAGTGACAGAGAACGCCGTATGCTGATTCTCGGAGTAGCCGCTCAAAGCAAAGTCGTATTCATTTCGCCAATAGAGCACACCATCAATGGTATCGCTGTTCGCAGTTGTCAGCAGATAATGCCAACTGTTAGGCGTGGTTTGCTCATAGGTCAAATGGTATGGCTCTTGGTAGGGCTGACTAAAAAGAAGTTCCCCTTTGTCAATGCCGATTTGCCCGGAAAGCCTGAAATTAGAGAGAAGGTATCCGCGCATCGCGGAACGATATGCGCGTGCAACCTCCGAAGATTGCACGACCGACGCAAGAAGATGATGGTAGATATCGCTGAAGTTCAAGCCGTCAAGATATTCCATGCTGTAGATCTTTCCCAGAACAGAAGCCGCCATACGATTCAGTTCTTCAGAAGTGATGGAAATTGTCCCTGTTTGCGCAGCAATGTATAGGTCGCTGAACAGGCGCGCAAACGCAGGGTCTCTTATCAAGGTCATTGGCAAGTTATAGAGCGAGGGAATCGCATCGAGCATCTTGTTGACATCCTCCGCCAACAGCCCCAGCGCCTCCGACGGGGAGCGCCCATCCAGCAGCTTGAGCGGCGTGGTCAGCAGCGCCGCATCTACCGGATGACCTTCCACCAGCAATTGCGCCCACTGACCGCCCGACTGCACGCAAAGCCCTTTGTCCGGCGAGAAGGCGAGGTCAATCTGCCCCGAAGGCAGCGTCAGCGAGCAGAACGGCGTTTCGCCTAAGCCAGCCGTCATCCGCAGGGACAAGCCGTCGCCATAGGTGGAGGTCAGCGCGAGGTCAATGCCCTGCGGCGTTTCCGCCAGCGCGCAGGGAAGAAAAAGGGCAAGAATCAGCAGCAGGGAGAGGATTTTCCGCATGAAAAAACACTCCTTTCGATAAAGAACAAACGCTTTTGCTACGTACAGGATACAGCATTTGGTGCGCTTTGTCAAGGGCACCACCGCACAATTCGGCGGCGCGTCTGGCGATGTCTTTTCCGCCATCTGCGTCATGCAAATTTCTCGATTTACCGCCAGTAAACCTTCGAAATTTGCATTTGCATCTGACGAAAAATCCATTCGCCAGCCGACCACCTCATTTGTGCGGTGTTGCCCAAGGAAAATGACAAATTCCGCGTTCCGCATTGTTTTTTTTGTTTTGTTTTCTTTTTGTCCTTTCCGCTTCCCGGTCTTGACACGCGGCGAAGGATACGGTACACTTTTCCACGTAGAAACGCTTCGGCTTTTGCGGAAGCGAGTAGTATTTGAAGGAGGTTTCCCTGTATGAAGAAGATGTTTGCGGTTTTGCTGGCGCTGTGTATGGCGCTGACCTGCCTGACGATGGCGAGCGCGGAAGAAAAGACGTATCACGTCGGCATTTTGCAGCTGGTGCAGCATGAGGCGCTGGACGCGGCGACCAAGGGTTTCCGCGACGCGCTGACGGAGAAGCTTGGCGACAAGGTTGTTTTTGATGAGCAGAACGCTTCGGGTGATACGGCTTCCTGCGCCATGATTGCCAATGGCTTTGTGGCGGCGGAGGTTGACCTGATTATGGCGAACGCGACGCCCGCGCTTCAGGCGGCTGTCAGCGCAACGGCAGATATTCCGATTCTCGGCACGTCGATTTCCCACTACGGCACGGCGCTGGAAATCAGCGACTGGAAGGGCTACACGGAAATCAACGTTTCCGGCACGAGCGACCTCGCCCCGCTGGACGGTCAGGCGAACATGATTGTGGAACTGTTCCCGGAAGCGAAGACGGTTGCGCTGCTCTACTGCTCGGCGGAAGCGAACAGCGCTTATCAGATTGGCGTTGTGAAGGCGGAACTGGAAGCGAAGGGCATCACCTGCAAGGAATACGCTTTCACCGACTCCAACGACGTTGCGTCCATGGCGCAGCAGGCGACTGAATGCGACGTGCTCTACATCCCGACGGACAACACCGCCGCTGCCTACAGCGAAACGATTGCCAACGTCGTCGTGCCGGCGAAAGTGCCGGTCATCGCGGGTGAGGAAGGCATTTGCCGCGGCTGCGGTGCCGCGACGCTGACCATCAGCTACTATGACCTCGGCTACAAGACGGGCGAAATGGCGTATGAAATCCTCGTGAACGGCGCGGATGTTTCCACCATGCCGATTGCTTTCGCGCCTCAGTTCACCAAGAAGTACAACGCCGCGATCTGCGAAGCGCTGGGCATCACCGTCCCGGACGACTACGTCCCGATGGACTAATCAATCGATACATTTTGCGAAGCCATAGGGCATTTCGCCTTATGGCTTCGCTTGCGTTATAGTAGGAGGAAGATTCCGTGGAAATTATGAAGCTGCTCAACGCCTTGCCCGGCGCGGTTTCTCAAGGCGTCATATGGGGCATTATGGCCATTGGCGTCTACATTACTTACCGCATTCTGGACGTGGCGGACTTGACGGTGGACGGCTCCATCGCCACTGGCGGCGCGGTCGCGGCGGTGCTCATCATCAGCGGCTGCAACGCGTGGGTGGCGCTGGTGGCGGCGTTCGTCGTCGGGATGCTGACGGGCTTGGTGACGGGCGTGTTCCACACATGGATGGGGATTCCTGCCATCCTATCGGGCATTCTGACGCAGCTTGCGCTCTATTCCATCAACCTTGGCATCATGAGCAACAAGGCGAACACGGCGGTGAATGCGAATAAGTATGACCTGCTGGTGTCCCTGCGCAACGTGCGCAATTTTTCGCTTGACAACCCGATTCTGCTGCTGCTCATTATTACCGCGGCAGTGATTGCGCTGCTGTACTGGTTCTTCGGCACGGAGTATGGCTGTGCACTGCGCGCAACGGGCGCAAACGTCAACATGGCGCGCGCACAGGGCATCAACACCGGGCGCGCGAAGGTCGTCGGGCTGATGCTGTCCAACGGCTTGGTGGCGCTCTCCGGCGCGCTGCTGACGCAGTATCAGGGCTATGCGGATGTCAGCATGGGGCGCGGCGCGATTGTCATCGGCTTGGCGGCAGTTATCATCGGCGAAGTACTGTTTGGCAAGATTTTCCGCAATTTTGCCACGAAGCTCATCGCCGTGTCCATCGGCGCCATCATCTACTACATCGTCATGCAGGTGGTGCTGTGGCTGGGTCTGCCCACGAACTACCTGAAGCTGCTCACGGCGCTGGTTGTGGCGATGTTCCTCGCCGTGCCGCACTGGAAGAGCCAGCTTTTTACCGCCCGCAGCGCTCGAAAGGGGGGGAAGCAGGATGCTTGATATCAATCATATTGCAAAGACCTTCAATCCCGGCTTGATTACCGAGAAGCGTGCATTGGCGGATGTTGACCTCCATCTGGCGGAAGGTGATTTCGTCACAATGATTGGCGGCAACGGCGCGGGCAAATCCACGACGCTCAACGCCGTCGCGGGTACGTTCATGGTGGATCGCGGCAGCATCGTTATTGATGGCGTGGATGTGACGCACCTGCCGGAATACAAGCGCGCGAAGTATCTGGGGCGCGTGTTCCAAGACCCGATGAACGGCACGGCGGCAACGATGAACATTGAGGAGAACCTCGCGCTGGCGTATCGCCGCGGACAGGGGCGGACGCTCCGCTGGGGCATCACGGCGAAGGAACGCGACGAGTACCGCGAAAAGCTGGCGACGCTGGGGCTGGGGCTGGAAGAACGCATGAGCAGCAAGGTCGGTCTGCTTTCCGGTGGACAGCGGCAGGCGCTGACGCTGCTGATGGCGACCATCAAGCAGCCGAAACTCCTCCTGCTGGATGAGCACACTGCCGCCCTTGACCCCAAAACGGCGAAAAATGTGCTGACGCTGACGCAGAAAATCATTGCGGAAAACCATCTGACGGCCATGATGGTGACGCATAACATGAAAGACGCGCTGGAGTACGGCAACCGCACCATCATGATGCATGAAGGCAAAATCATCCTCGATATCGACGCGGAAACGAAGAAGCGCATTCACGTCGAAGACCTGCTGGTGATGTTTGAAAAAGCAAGCGGCAGCGAAATCAACAACGACCGGATGCTGCTGGGATAAAGCGGAAATGAGAAGAATGCGGACGAGGTGAAAAAAGCGCCTCATCCGCATCTTTTTTGCCGAATATGAAAGAAAAAAACAGCATAAAAGCGAATGATATGCAGAATAAGGACAAATTATGACCATTTTTTCGCATAGAATTTACAATTCGCCATCGACAATTGGACGAAAATGTGATATACTGCCTTCTGTTCCTAAAGAATGGAACGAAACTTTCGCAGCGGCTCTCCGCAGCGAAAATATTCTGGAAAAGAAAGAGAGGAAAATGAACATGAAGAAGTTCCTTGCAATCATGATGGCGCTGTCCATGATGCTGTGCGCGTTTGCCGTGGCGGAAACCGCGAGTCCCGTTGCCAGCACGGTCGCCAGCCCTGTTGCCAGCCCCGTTGCGGATATGGTAGGCGACCCGGCGGATCTGCCGGCAATTGCGGCGGTGCTGAACGGCGGCAGCGAGGTCTATGTTCCCTCTGACAAGACGAACAAGACCCTGCAGGATGCCCTGAACGACGAGTTCACCGAGGGCGCAGGCTATGATTCCTTCGCTGTGCTGGATGTGGACGGCGACGGCAAGCTCGACGTGGTGCTGAATGTGACCGTGAACGGCGAAGTACTGGGCTATCTGGTGCTGACCAGCGCCGATGAAGTCATCTGTGCGTACGGCTTCTACTACCGCGCGATGATTGGCCTGAAGGAAGATGGCTCCTTCTCCTTCAGCAGCAGCGCGCTGGAATCCGGCGTGGCGACCTTCTACAAGGACGAGAACCGCGATGCGCAGTACAATGAGCTGGCGGAAAGCAAGCTGGATGAAAACGAAAACGTCGTCTATTTCGTGAACGGCGAAGCGGCGGATGAAGATGCCTTCACCGCGGTCATCAACGCGCAGAACGAAAAGGCGGATGTGACCTTCGTGCCCGCAACGGCGGAAAATCTGGCACTCTACCTGACGATTGAGTAATCAACCCGTCCAAAGCAGCCTCCCGGCATGGATTGTGCCGGGAGGCTGTTTTTTTCTTCAAATCAATAGATAATCGTCGAACGAAAACCAATTTTCGATACGAAACCGTTTTTTCGTAAAAGACAGCGAAAATCCGCCGAAGATTTGGCAGATATGGCATGAAAATATGGATAGACAGACAAATATCCATTGACAAAACGATTTCGCTGATGCTATAATTGAAAGGAAGCTGCGGTCAAATACGCAGAAGAAAGGAACGATGGATATGAAGAAGCGGTTCCTGCACCTGTTCAGCCTGATGCTGGCGGTGCTGATGCTGATTCCATGCGTAGGGTCGGCGGAAGAGGCGGAAGCGGTGGATAACGGCGTGATGCGCGAGGGCTTGACGGCGCTGGAGGCTACCCGCCTGATGGGCAACGGCATCAACCTCGGCAACACCCTGGAAGCCTGCGACAACAACGTCGGCATCAAGACGAACACGCCCCTTAGCTATGAGACGCACTGGGGTCAGCCGAAAACGACGCAGGCCATGATTGACGGCATGAAAGCGGCGGGCTTTGACACCATCCGCATTCCCGTGGCTTGGATGACCAACGCCACCCACCTCTACGAAGGCGACTACACCATCGACGCTGACTACATGGACCGCGTGGAGGAAGTTGTCCGCTATGCGCGCAAGGCGGGCATGTACGTCATCATCAATGACCATTGGGATGGCGGCTGGTATGGCATGTTCGGTTCGGAAAGCGCCGAAACCCGCGCACTGGCCATGGAAGCCTACAAGGGCATGTGGCAGCAGATTGCCGAACGCTTCCGTGATTACTCCGATTACCTGATTTTCGAGAGCGCAAACGAGGAGCTCGGCGGCCGCTTCGACGAGAATTCTCCGCTGTACTGCTCCGATTCCGTCGTTACCTACCTGACCGACGACGAGCGGTACGCGCTGACGAACGAAATCAACCAGACGTTTGTGGATGTCGTCCGCGCGACGGGCGGTAACAACGCGACCCGCTTCCTGCTGATTGCGGGTTACAGCACCGACATTAACCAGACCTGCGACGATCGCTTCCAGATGCCCAAGGACACCGTGGACAGCAAGCTGATGGTTTCTGTCCATTACTACGATCCGTGGTCGTACTGCGGCGCGTCCAGCGCGGTGAGCGCCACCAAGTGGGGCAAAGTGAGCGACTACGAATACCTTGACCAGCAGCTGGAAAAGATGACGAAATTCACCGAGGCGGGCTACGGCGTGGTCATCGGCGAATACGGCGCGCTGCCGTGCAGCGACGGGCTGAAGGACAACACGCTGGCGTACCACACGGCGTTCCTTGACGCCTGCACCAAGTACGACCTGACGAACTGCCTGTGGGATTGCAGCGGGCTGTACAAGCGCGTGTCCCAGACCTTCGCGGATGACGATATTCTGGCGATGTATCAGGAGAAGCGTCAGGCGAACGAAGAAGGTCAGGATTATGCGGATGTGCAGGCGGCTGCTGCGGCGGAAGCAGCGGCTGCTGCGGCGGAAGCCCCCGTGACCTTCCTGCAAGATGCCGTGGTCGTGGATGACCAGACCGCGCTGGCGTGGATTATGTGGAACGACGGCAGCTGGGCGCTCACCCACAGCGTCGGCGATACCTACAACGCGGATTCCATCTCCGAGGGACTTGTCGCGACCAACGCCATCATCACGGGCGAAGGCAAGTACACTGTCGGGTTGGATTTCACCGGCACGGCGCAGGGTTACTCCGCGTCCGTCGCGTTTGCCGCCATCGGCATCAGCAACGGCGAAGTGCTGTACCCGAACTACCTCGTTAACATCAAGGAAGTGCGCATCAACGGCGAAATCTACCGCCTGAAGGGCCGCGCCTACACGACCTCTGACGACGGCGTGTGCACGCGCGTGAATCTGTACAACGAATGGGTGACGAGCGTGCCCAAGACCGCGCGTCTGCCCGGCGGCAACCTCGCCGGCGCAACGCCGACCCCCATCAACCGCAACGATGCTGTCATCGCCGAAATCAAGACGATTGAAATCGACTTTGAGTATGTGCCGATGAACTAAGGCAAAAAGAAACCCGAATCAGCGATGGTTCGGGCTTTTTTGAATGCGGATGATTTCACTTCCTATAATTGCGTGCTTTGTCGCAGAGGGTTTCGCGTCTGCGGACGCGGATGGAGCAGCAAAAAAGACATGCCTGATGTTGAAAGTCAAGCATGTCTTTTTGCAATCTGCACTTACTTCAGATACTGCACCGCCAGAATCACAACGCCCAGCACCACCAAAACCACGCCGACCACCCGGTTGAGCGTCTCCGGCTTCGATTTGTTCGCAATTTTCGCGGCAATCTGCGCGAACAGCAGCGTGAACGCCATGCACAGCGCCAGTGTCCAGCCGTCCGGCAATCCGCCGATGGTGAAGTGGCTGACCGCACCCGTCAGCGCCGTGAACGCCATGATGAACACGCTTGTGCCAACGGCGGTTTTCAGCTCGTAGCCCATGACGGAGGTCAGAATCAGCAGCATCATCATGCCGCCGCCCGCGCCGACGAAGCCGCAAATCATGCCGATGAACGCGCCGCAGACGATCGACTGCACCATGCGCTTCTTTTTGCTCACGTTCTGCATGGCTTCGCGCGTCGTCATCACCGGGCGGATGATGAACTTGATGCCCAGCAGCATCGTCATCAATACGCTGAAGCTGCCCATCGTTCGGCTCGGCACAAGGCTTGCGACGTAGCTGCCTACGACCGTGAACGCCAGCACCGCCGCCATCATCAGCAAGCCGTTGCGAATGTCGAGATTCTTGTTTTTACCGTATGTCCACGCGCTTGCGGCACTCGCCAGCACGTCGCTCGCCAGCGCAATGCCGACCGCCTCATACGGCTCCATGCCCAAGAACGTAATCAGCATCGGGCTGATGACCGCCGCGGCGCTCATGCCCGCGAATCCTGTGCCTAAGCCAGCGCCTAAGCCCGCCAGCAGGCATACCAGTACTTTTTCCACCATGAGGAAAGCCTTCCTTCTGTCGATTCTTATGCACATTGTAGCGGATTCGTGTGTACTCAGCATGAACATTGCGGACGAAAATGCAAAATTCGCGCATCAGGCGAAAATCCGCCGCTGATGGCTGGAAAATTCCGCAAGAAGCCGCGAACCAGCTTGTGCAAACGCGCATTTCGGGCTATACTACCCTCATCAGCAGAAGGAGGATAAGCATCATGTGTACCGCGATTCGCCTGACCACGCGCGACCACTATTTCGGCAGAAACCTTGACTTGGAGTACAGCTATCAGGAGACCGTCGCCATCACGCCGCGGCGTTATCCGTTCCATTTCCGGCACGAGGGGACGAACAGCGACCATTTCGCCATGATTGGCATGGCGTTCGTCGTCGGTGGAATGCCTTTATATTATGAAGCGACGAACGAGAAGGGCTTGAGCATGGCGGGGCTGAACTTCCCCGCGAGTGCCGTGTATCACGACGTGAAGCCGGATTGCGCGAACATCGCCAGCTTTGAGCTGATTCCGTACATTCTGGGGCAGTGCGAAAGCGTCCAAGAGGCGAAAACGCTGCTCCAGCGCCTGAACATCACCCGTGACGGCTTCAGCGAGCAGCTCCCGCCGTCGCCGCTGCACTGGATGATTGACGACCGCGAAGGCTGCATCGTCGTCGAGTCGATGGCGGACGGGCTGCACGTCTACGACAACTGGTCGAACGTGATGACGAACGAGCCGCCGCTGCCGCTGCAATTGGAAAATCTGGCGCACTATCAGGCGCTTTCACCGGAAGAGCCGGTGAATCGCTTTGCGCCCACGCTGCCGCTGAAGGTGGGCGGACGCTGCACGGGCGCGATTGGCTTGCCGGGCGACTGGTCGCCGTGGTCGCGGTTCGTCCGCGCAGCATTCCTGACGAACAACTCCGTCTCCGGGGACAGCGAGGAGGAGAGCGTCGGGCAGTTCTTCCACATTTTAGGCGGCGTGGCACACCCGCGCGGCTGCGCCCACCTGCCGCATGGGTATGAAATCACGGTGTACACAAGCTGCTGCAACGCCGACACGGGGGTCTACTACTACACGACCTACGGCAACCAGCAGATTTGCGCGGTGGACATGCACAAGGTGGATTTGAACGGCGGGGAAGTCGTGTCGTATGAACTGAAAAAGCAGCAGGGGATTCATTACCAGAACTAAAAGCAGGGCAGGGGTGCAGAACGCATCCTTGCCCTTTTTGCTTAACCGATGCAGATGACCGTTCCCGACGAGAAGTCGCTGGGCAGCAGCGTCGGGTTCAGCGAGAGCAGCCGCCCCCGCGTCGTCCGAAAGCGCACCGCCAGCGTGTCCAGAGTCTCCCTCGGCTGAATGGTGTACGAGCGCAAGCCGGCGCACGTCTGCCGCGTGCCGGACGGCGGCGCACAGTACGCGGTGCCCGCAATCAGGTAGCCCGGCATCAATTGCGGATTCGTGCTGCGCATCGCCCGATAGCTGACGTTGTGCTGCACCAGCAAATCCGCGTAGCTTTGCCCCGACTGCACCGCGGACAGCGTGTATCCTGACGGACAGACACGGGTCGGCGTATCAGGCAGGGCGGGATATTCGCCGTCATCCGGCAGGGGAATCACGGGCGTCTGGCTGTCATCGGGCAGGGCAGGGTATTCGCCGTCGTCCGGCAGGGGGATGGCGGGTGTCTGCGCGTCGTCGGCGTCGTCCGCTTTTGCCGGAACACACAGCACCTGTCCGACCGTGAGATTGTTCTGTGACACGCCGGGATTCCGCTCGGCGAGTTCGAAGGTCGTGATGTCCAGCCGCGCGGCAATCGACGCGAACGTGTCGCCGTCTTCAACCACATACGGCTGACCGCTGATGCAGGTATAGATGAAATTGGGCAGACAGATTTCCTCCCCGGCGGTCAGCGTGGCAAAATCGACGCCGGGATTGATGACCTGCAGCGCCTGCACGGTGGTGGCGTATGTACGGGCGATACGCTCGGCGGTGTCGCCCTCCTGCCAAGTGTAGCTCTCCGCCCCGCGCGGACAGACGCGCCCGATGGCTCTGCGACCTTGCTGTTCCATGCCTGTTTCCCTCCTGTTTGCACTTTTCGGCGGGTTTTGCGCCCACCATTCAAAATTTATGCGCCGGGCAGTGGTTTCATCCCTTGCCCTCGCTGCTATTCTATGCTATAATGTTCGGCAGGTGTGCTGACGCGCCGATTTTTGTGTGCCTAAGTTTCACCAGAATCTGGTTGTTTCCCCTGAACCCGACACATTTCGGTGCGCCTCGGTTCGGGCGGGAAAACGAAAGAAACCATGATGCGTATACAGAAAATGTGCATCAATATGCAGCTTTATACTTCTGCGACATCTGCGAAGAATGATGGAGGGAATTCCCATGAAGCATCTGCTGAAGCTCCTCGACCTGAGCAAGGAAGAAATCACGGAGCTGCTTGACCTCGCTGACCGCTTGAAGGCGGAAACCAAAGCCGGCGTGGAGCACCACATCCTCAAAGGCAAAACGCTGGGCATGATTTTTGAGAAGTCCTCGACCCGCACGCGCGTCAGCTTTGAGACGGGCATGTACCAGCTGGGGGGTCATGCGCTGTTCCTGTCCAGCCGCGATCTGCAAATTGGCCGCGGCGAACCGGTGGAGGACACTGCGCGCGTCCTGAGCCGCTATCTGGACGGCATCATGATTCGCACCTTTGCGCAGGAAGAAGTGGAAACGCTGGCGCGCGTGGGCAGCATCCCGATTATCAACGGCTTGACGGACTTCTGCCACCCCTGCCAGGTGCTGGCGGATTTGCAGACCGTGCGCGAGTACAAGGGGCGCATTGAGGGGCTGAATATGTGCTACATCGGCGACGGCAACAACATGGCCAATTCGCTGATTGTCGGCTTCCTCAAAATGGGCGCGCATGTGTCCATTGCCTGCCCGAAGGCATATCAGCCGGATGCGCAGGTGCTCTCGTTCACCGAGCAGTACCCCGGCAAGTTCGTCATGACCGAAAGCCCGGAAGAAGCGGCGAAGGATGCGGACGTCATTTTCACCGACGTGTGGGCTTCGATGGGGCAGGAGGAAGAAAAGGCGGTGCGCGAGAAGGCGTTCCGCGGCTATCAGATTAACGCGGAGCTGCTGGCGAAGGCGCATCTGGGCTGCATGGTGCAGCACTGCCTGCCCGCGCACCGCGGCGAGGAAATCACGGCGGATGTGTTTGAATCCCACGCCGACCAGATTTTCGATGAGGCGGAGAACCGCCTGCACGCGCAGAAGGCAGTCATGGTTGCTGTTATGGCGGACAAGAAAGACTGGTAAGCAACACGCGGTTTTTGCCCCAATAGAAAAATGGAGGAAACGAGCATGAAGGGCTATCTGCTGCTGGCCAACGGTCAGCTTTACGAAGGCACGCTGATGGGCGCTGCGAAGCCGGTCATGGCGGAGCTGGTGTTCACCACGGCGATGACTGGCTATCTGGAAACCCTGACCGACCCGTCCTACGAAGGGGAAATCGTCATTCAGACGTTCCCGACCATTGGCAACTACGGCGTGATTCCGGAGGACTTCGAGTCGCCGCGCCCGCGCCTGTCCGCGTATATCGTCCGGGAACTCTGCGATGAGCCGAGCAACTTCCGCTGCCAAGGCAAGCTCGATGATTACCTCAAAGCGCAGGGCATTCCCTGCCTGACGGGGGTGGACACCCGCGCGCTGACCCGCGTTATCCGCAATGCGGGCGTGATGAATGCCGCGCTGCTGACCGAGAAGCCGGAGAATCCGGAGGAAATCTGCGCGCAATTGAAGGTGCTGCCGTTCCATCCGTCGATTCAGGACGTGACGTGCGACGGCGTTCAGCCCGCGAAGAAGCGGGGCATCCACAACGTCGTCCTCTGGGACTTCGGCGCAAAGGCGAACATCCAGCGCGAACTGGAAAAGCGCGGCTGTGCGGTCACGGTTGTTCCGGCGAGCGCGACGGCGCAGGAAATCCTGAACCTGAATCCCGACGGACTGATGCTGTCCAACGGCCCCGGCGACCCGGCGGATAACACCGCCGTGATTGCGAATCTGCGCGAACTCATGCGCCACCGCATCCCTACCTTCGGCATCTGCCTGGGGCATCAGCTGCTGGCGCTCAGTCAGGGCGCAAAGACCGCCAAGCTGAAGTACGGCCACCGCGGCGCAAATCAGCCCGCGAAGGACGTCAAGACCGGGCTGTCCTACATGACGAGCCAGAACCACGGCTATGCGGTGGACTGCGACACGCTGCCGGAAAACGCGTCGCTGCGTTTTGTCAACGGCAACGACGGCACCTGCGAGGGCGTTGATTATACCGATATGCCCGCGTTCTCCGTCCAGTTCCACCCGGAAGCGTGCGGCGGCCCGCTTGACACCCGCTTCCTGTTCGACCGCTTTATTTCCATGATGGGAGGGAATAAGGAATGCCGCTGAATCCTGATCTGCACAAAGTAATGATTATCGGCTCCGGCCCGATTGTGATTGGTCAGGCTGCCGAATTTGACTACGCCGGTTCGCAGGCGTGCCGCGCCTTGAAGGACGCGGGGCTGGAAGTCGTGCTGGTCAACCCGAACCCCGCGACCATCATGACCGACCATTCCTCCGCCGACCATATCTACATTGAGCCGCTGACGCTGGAAACCCTGCGCCGCATCATCCTCAAGGAAAAGCCGGACTCTCTGCTGTCCACGCTGGGCGGGCAGAGCGGTCTGACCCTCTCCATGCAGCTGGCGAAGGAGGGCTTCCTCGAACAGCATGGCGTGAAGCTGCTGGGCGCCAAGTGCGAGACGATTGAAAAGGCGGAAGACCGCCAGCAGTTCAAGGACACGATGCTTTCCATCCACCAGCCCGTCATTCCGTCCGAAGTGGTCGAGACGGTGGAGGATGCGCTCGCGTTCGCCAAGACCATCGGCTACCCCGTGATTGTGCGTCCGGCGTATACGCTGGGCGGTTCGGGCGGCGGCATCTGCCAAGACGAAAAGGAGCTGGCGGAAATCGCCGAGAATGGTCTGCGCCTGTCGCCGATTACGCAGATTCTGGTCGAGAAGTGCATTTCCGGCTGGAAGGAAATCGAATTCGAGGTCATGCGCGACAAGCTCGGCAACGTGATTGCCGTCTGCTCGATGGAAAACATCGACCCCGTCGGCGTGCACACGGGCGACTCCATCGTCGTTGCGCCCGCGCTGACCTTGGCGGACAAGGAGTACCAGATGCTCCGCCGCGCCGCGCTGGACATCATCACCGCGCTGGAAGTCGAGGGCGGCTGCAACTGCCAGTTCGCGCTCAATCCCGATACGTTCGACTATGCCGTCATCGAGGTCAACCCGCGCGTCAGCCGTTCCTCCGCCCTTGCGTCGAAGGCGACGGGCTACCCGATTGCCAAGTGCGCCGCGCAGATTGCCATCGGCTACACGCTGGATGAAATGAAGAACGCCGTGACGGGCAAGACCTGCGCCGCGTTTGAACCCGCGCTGGACTACATCGTGGCGAAAATCCCGAAGTGGCCGTTTGACAAGTTCGTGTACGGCAAGCGCACCCTCGGCACGCAGATGAAGGCGACCGGCGAGGTGATGGCGATTGGCGTGAACGTCGAGCAGGCGCTGATGAAGGCGGTCCGCGGCGCGGAAATCGGCTGCGACACGCTGCGGATGAAGTCGATGGCGAATCTCACCGTGGATGAGCTGCTGGAGCTTATCGGCAAGTGCACCGACCAGCGCATGTTTGCAATGTACGAGGCGATTGCGCGCGGCGTGACGCTGGAAAAGCTGCACGAAATCACGAAAATCGACTACTTCTTCCTCCATAAGTACCTGAACCTGTACAACATGGAATGCCGCCTGAAAGAGGGCAACATCGACGCGGAGACGTATCTGCGCGCGAAGAAGATGGGCTATCCGGACAAGGCGATTGAGCGCCTGTCGGGCGAAAAAGTGCCGATGCACCGCGACCCGGTCTACAAGATGGTCGATACCTGCGCGGCGGAATTCGCGGCGGAAACACCTTACTTCTATGCAACCTATGACGATGAAAACGAAGCGAAGGAGTTCCTCGATGAGCGCCCGAAGAAGCCGTGCGTCGTCGTCCTCGGTTCCGGCCCGATCCGCATCGGTCAGGGCATCGAGTTCGACTATGCGTCCGTCCACTGCGTGTGGATGCTCAAACAGGCGGGCTACGATGTCGTGATGATCAACAACAACCCGGAGACGGTTTCGACCGACTTTGATACCGCTGACCGCCTGTACTTTGAGCCGCTGACGGCGGAGGACGTGCTGGGCGTGATTGCGACGGAGAAGCCGGTTGGCGTCGTCGCGGCGTTCGGCGGGCAGACGGCGATTAAGCTGACTCACGCGCTGGAGCAGGCGGGCGTGCGCATCATGGGTACGTCGGCGGATATGATTGACGCGGCGGAAGACCGCGAGCGCTTCGACGCGGCGATGGAGAAGTACGGCATCAAGCGCGCCAAGGGCCGCACGGTCATGACGAGCGAAGAAGCGGTGGCGGCGGCGAACGAGCTGGGCTACCCGGTGCTGGTGCGCCCGTCGTATGTGCTGGGCGGTCAGAACATGATTATCGCCTATCAGGACAGCGACATCATTGAGTACATGCGCATTATCCTCGCGCAGGGCATCGAGAACCCGGTGCTGATTGACCAGTACCTGATGGGCATCGAGGCGGAAGCGGACGCGATTTGCGACGGCACGGACGTGCTGATTCCCGGCATCATGGAGCACGTCGAGCGCTCCGGCATCCACTCCGGCGACTCCATTGCTGTCTATCCCGCGTGGAACCTGACCGGCGCGATGACGCAGCGACTGATTGAGGTTACGCGGCAGATTGCGCTCGAACTCGGCACGCTGGGGCTTATCAACATTCAGTATATCGTTTATCATAACGAAGTCTATGTCATTGAGGCGAACCCGCGCGCCAGCCGCACCGTGCCGTACATCAGCAAGGTGACGGGCGTGCCGATGGTTGACCTCGCCGTTCGCGCGATGCTGGGCGAAAAGATTCGCGACATGGGCTACGGCACGGGGCTGTACCGGCAAAGCCCGTACTACGCGGTCAAGGTGCCGTGCTTCTCCTTCGAGAAACTGGCGGATGTCGATACTCACCTCGGCCCGGAGATGAAGTCCACCGGCGAAGTGCTGGGCATCGGCACGAACCTGCAGGAGGCCATCTTCAAGGGACTCGTCGCCGCGGGCTACAAGATGCGCCATCAGGGCGGCATTCTCGTCTCCGTCCGCGACAAGGACAAGCCGGAAGCCATTGACTGCGCGCGCAAGTTTGCCAAGCTCGGCTTCAACATTTTCGCCACGCCCGGCACGGCGCGCGCCATGCAGGAGCATGGGCTGTACGCCGCCGTCGTGAAGAAGGAAGCGCAGGAGAAAATGCTGGAAATGGGGCAGGTGCAGTACGTCATTTCCACGTCCAACAAGGGTCGTCTGCCGCAGCTGGAATCCGTCCGGATGCGCCGCAAGGCAGTCGAACGCGGCATTCCGCTGTTCACCAGCCTTGACACGGCGAATGCCCTCGCCAACGCGCTGACCAGCCGCTACTCGCTGGGCAACGTCGAATTGGTGGACATCAACAACATGCGCACCAAGCACAAGAAGCTGACTTTCACCAAGATGCGCGGCACGGGCAATGACTACCTGTACTTCGATTGCTTCGACCAGACGGTGGAAAGCCCCGAATCGCTGGCTGTGCGCCTGTCCAACCGCCGCACGGGTGTCGGCTCGGACGGTATTGTGCTGATTATGCCCTCGACCATCGCCGATGCGAAGATGCGCATGTTCAACGCCGACGGCACGGAAGGCTCGGTGGCGGGCAATGCCCTGCGCTGCGTCTGCAAGTACCTGTACGAGAACGGCCATGTGCGCAAGGACGAAATGGCGGTCGAGACTGGCAGCGGCGTTAAGACGGCGAAGCTGTTCATCCGCGAAGATCAGGTGTTCTCCGTGCTGGTGGACATGGGCTGCCCGGCGTTCGCTCCGGCGAAGATTCCCGTCAAGCTCGACGGCGACCGCGTGATGATGCGCCCTGTGTTCCTCGCGGGCGAAAAGCGCGAAATCAGCTGCGTCAGCATGGGCAATCCGCATGTCGTCATCTTCGTGGAGGATGTAAACCGCATCCCGCTGGAGCAGGTGGGTCCGCAGATTGAGACGGACAGCCTGTTCCCGGAACGTGTGAACGTGTCGTTCGCCCAGATTGTGGACAAGAACGACATCGTGATGCGCGTATGGGAGCGCGGTATCGGCGAAACGGCGGCCTGCGGCACGGGCGCGTGCGCGGTGGCAGTCGCGGCAGTCGAAAACGGCTTCTGCACCCGCGGCGCGGACATTGATGTGCGCCTGCCCGGCGGCACGCTCGTCGTCCGCTATCAGGAGGACGGAAAAGTCTGGCTGACTGGCGACGCTAACACCGACTTCACGGGGACTATCGAAATTTAATTGGCAGCGGCATCTCGTTTTTCGCGCGGGATGCCGCCCTTTTTGCAAAGGGGAGGAAATTTGCATGAAACACGTTCTTTGCTTCGGTGACAGCAACACTTGGGGCTTCATCCCCGGCACCTGCAAGCGCTACGACGAACACACCCGCTGGACAGGCATTTTGCAGGACGAACTTGGCGCAGAATGGCGCATTCACGAGAACGGGCAGAACGGCAGAACCACCGTCTTTCCTGAACCCGGCAAGAATTTCATGACCGGCTTGGGCGCGCTGCCTTACGCGCTGGACACCCTGCGCCCGCTGGACGCCATCATCATCATGCTCGGCACGAACGACCTGAAGGAGCATTCCGCACAGGCGAGCGTCAACGGTATCGGGACGCTGATTCGCACGATTCAGACGTTCGACCAGCTGTACCCCGCGAGTGTGCCGCTGTTCGGGGATAACAAGCCGCGGATTCTGGTACTGACGCCGATTGAGATTGGCGAGAATGTGGCGGAGTGGGACACGCTGTACGGCAAGGGGCAGGAATCGCGGAAATTCCCGGCGCTGATGAAGGGCTTGTGTGAGTGGCTCGATGTGGAGATGATGAATACGCAGGAGATTGTGCAGCCGTCGAAGGTGGATGGGATTCATATGATGCCGGAGGAACATCGGAAACTGGCGCTGGCGGTGCGGGATAGGCTGTTAGGGCTGGTAAAGGCATAAGAGCTGCGGCAGAGGATAGTAGGGGAGCGCACCCAAGCCGGGCGCCCAAAAAGGGTCAAGGGGCAATTGCCCCTTGCAGGGTGCAGGGACAGCGTCCCTGCTGGGGTTTGGGGCAACGCCCCAACTGTTCCGCGCGCGACCAATTCCAAGGAAGCCGCCAACAAAGGCGCAGGCAGCGAAGCGTCCCTGCCAGTAACTTTGCGCGTCCGCAGACGCGCCCCCAAGCTGCTCTTCCCCCAAGATTCCAATTAGCAATGAGCAATGACTGGCGCACAAACGCAATCATTGCTCATTAAAAAAATCGGAAGTCAAGCCGCTCATTTGCGTGCTTGACTCCCGATTTTTTTTCTTACTTCGTGTTCTTGATTTCCATCCACAGGTTTTCATAGATCTTGCGGAAGGTGTCGTCGATGTCGTGGAAGAATTCGCAGCGATCCTGAACCTCCTGAGAAGGATTCAGAACGTGGTTGTTCTCGTATTCCTCGCCCATCAGCTCAATCGCGCCCTTGTTGGGGCTGGAGTACCAGATGTATTCGCAGTTCATCTGCGCGATGTCGGGGCGGCAGAGGAAGTTGATGAACTTTTCGGCGTTCTCCTTGTTGCGGGCGGACTTGAGGATGACCGCGCCGTCCACCCAGATGTTCGAGCCTTCGGTAGGCACGAAATAGTCCAGATGGTCGTTCAGGTCGATGGCGTACTGCGCGTCGCCGGACCACATCAGCGCGAGCGCCGCTTCGCCGGCCACCATCTTGTCCTTCGTTTCGTCCACCTGATACGCCTTGACAACGCCGGACTGCTTCTGCTCAATCAGCTTATCCTTCGCTGCCATCAGCTCCGGAACTTCGCGGCTGTTCATGGAATAGCCGAGGTACTTCAGCGTGATGCCCATGCTGTCGCGGTAGGAGTCCAGCATGAACACATTCTTCTGGTACTGCGTGTCCCAGAGGATGCTCCAAGACTGGTTGGGTTCGGGAATCATGTCCTTGTTGTACAGAATGCCGACCGTTCCCCACATATACGGCACGGAGTACTTGTTCTCCGGGTCGTAGTCGGGATTGCGGAGCTTGTCGATAATCTGCTCGAAATTCGGCACGTTGTCGTAGTTAATTTCCGCCAGAAGATCCTTGGCGATCATGCGCTCGATGATGTAGTCGGACGGGAAGCACACGTCGAACGCACCGGGGTTCGCCTCGACCTGCACAATCATGTCCTCATTCGTGGTGAAGCACATGTAGTTGACCTTGATGCCCGTCTCTTCGGTGAAGAGGGTCAGGACTTCGGGTGCGATGTAGTCCTCCCAGTTGTAGACGTTGACGACCTCTTCCGCGAGGGCGGCGGGGGCGACGGTCAGCGTCAGGCACAGGAGCATCAGCAGGGAAAGCAGCTTTTTCATCAGAGATGTTCCTCCTTAAAATATAGTGGATTAGTCGTTATTCGATGCGGTGCGGCGGTTGACAATCAGCAGCAGCACCAGCAGAGCGACGAACATGAGCGCCGACAGTGCGTTGAGCGTCGGCTCGATGCCGCGGCGGGCGGCGGAGTAAATCAGCGTGGACAAATTCTGCACCAGCGGGGAGGTCGTGAAGTAGCTGATGGTGAAGTCGTCCAGCGAGAGGGTGAACGCCAGCATCGCCCCGGTGATGATGCCCGGCATACATTCGGGAATGATGACGTGGAACAGCGCGTACATCGGCGTTGCGCCAAGGTCAAGCGCCGCTTCGTAGGTGTGTCGGTTCATCTGCTTGAGCTTTGGCAGCACCGATAGGATGACGTAGGGCGTATCGAACGTGATGTGCGCCAGCAGCATCGTCACATAGCCGCGGTCGACCTTCGTGAAGAGGAACAGCAGCATCAGGCTGATGCCGGTCACGATGTCGGGCATGGTGTTGGGCAGGTTCGTCAGCGTCATCATGAACGATTGCGGCCGCTTCTTCATGGCGTGGATGCCGATGGCGGCGAGCGTTCCCAGAATCGTCGCGACGACCATGGCCAGCAAGGCAATTGTCACCGTGACGGTCAGCGCGTTCATGATGCGCGTGTCATGAAACAGCTCCGTGTACCAGCGGAAGGAGAATCCCTCCCACTTCGCGCGGCTCTTGCCCGCGTTGAAGCTCTGCACAATCAGCACGATAATCGGAAGATACAGGAAGATAAGGATGAGCGCCAGATACGCGCGCTTGCAGAACTTTTTCATGCGATGCCGCCTCCTTCGCCGTTGGGGTCGGCCTTGCGCAGGATGGAGAGCGAAATCAGAATCAGCACCATCATGATGAGGGAGAGCGCCGAGCCGACGTTCCAGTTGCCTTCGGTCAGGAACTTCGCCTCAATCAGGTCGCCGAACATCATCGTGTTGCCGCCGCCCAAGACGCGCGGGATGAAGAACGTCGTCACCGAGGGCATGAAGACCATTGTAATGCCGCTGACGATGCCCGGAATGGACAGCGGCATGGTCACCTTCCACAGCGTCTGCCAGTTGTTGCAGCCGAGGTCAGCCGCCGCTTCGGTCAGGCGGTAGTCCATCTTGCTCAGCAACGTGTAAATCGGGAAAACCATGAAGGGCAGGAAGTTGTACACCATGCCCAGCAGCACCGCGCCGGAGTTGTACATCAGCTGTACGCCGTTAAAGCCCAGCGCGCGCAGCACCGTGTTAATCAGCCCGTTGTCCTCCAGCAGGCTCATCCACGCAATGGTGCGCAGGAGGAAGTTCATCCACATGGGGATGATGAACAGCACGACGAGGGTCGGGCCGAGCTTGATTTCGCGGTCGGCCATAATCAGCGCCGCCGGATAGCCCAGCAGCAGGCAGATAACCGTGCACTGGAACGCCATCCACAGCGAGTAAACCAGCGTATCCACATTGACCGTGCCGCGGGAAATGTATGCCTGTCCGGCTTCGCCCATGGCGTCCAGGATGATTTTGTTCGATTCGTAGTTCGAATCCCAGAAACTGCGGAAGTTGTCCAGCGTGAACGCGCCGGAGGAATCCGTAAAGGCGTAGTAGGCAATCAGAATGACCGGGACGATGGTAAAAATCATCATCCACAGCGCATAGGGCGACGCGAACAGGGAACGGTGCATACCGCGGTTGCGGTGGATGGTGATGGCAATCAGCGCGATGAAGACGCACAGCCCCGTGCCCATGAGCGCATACGCCCACCACGGGAGAGACAGGTTGCTTAACATTTGGCATCCACCTCCGCCGCAGGCGTGGTGTCCTCCAGCCGCTTCATGATGTGGATGTTGAAGGGGACAATGTTCAGCCCGACACGGCTGCCCTGCGGCTGCATCGTCGTCGAATGCACCTTGAAGGTGTACGCGCCGGTGTCAATCATCATTTCGTAATGCACACCCTTGAACAGCACGCTCTTGATGGTGCCGACCATCTGCCCGACGTCCTCGCCGACGAGCATGATGTCCTCCGGGCGGACGACGACGTCCACCGGCGTGTTCTCGCCGAAGCCGAAGTCCACGCACGGGAATTCCGTGCCCGCAAACTCGACCAGCTCATCGTGAATCATCGTGCCGCGCAGCAGGTTGCTTTCGCCGATGAAGTCCGCGACGAAGGCGTTTGCCGGTTCGTCGTAGATGGTTTTGGGGTCGCCAATCTGCTGGATGGTGCCGTCCTTCATGACGACAATCGTGTCGGACATGGTCAGCGCTTCCTCTTGGTCATGGGTGACGAAGATGAACGTAATGCCCAGCCGCTGCTGCATGGATTTCAGTTCCAGCTGCATTTCTTTGCGGAGCTTCAGGTCAAGCGCGCCCAGCGGCTCGTCCAGCAGGAGAACCTCCGGCTCGTTGACCAGACTGCGCGCAATTGCCACGCGCTGCTGCTGACCGCCCGAAAGCGCGTCCACATGGCGCTTCTCGTACCCCTTCAGGTTCACCAGCTCCAGCATTTGCCCGACTTTTTCGGCAATCTGCTTCTTCGGCAGCTTCTTCAGCTTCAGACCGAAGGCGATGTTGTCGTACACGTTCAGGTGCGGGAAGAGCGCGTATTTCTGGAAGACCGTGTTGACGCGGCGCTTGTAGGGCGGCAGCGCGGAAATATCCTGCCCGCCGAAGAGCACCTGCCCCTCCGAAGGCGTCTCGAATCCGCCGATAATGCGCAGCGTCGTCGTCTTGCCGCAGCCCGAAGGCCCAAGCAGGGTAATGAATTCCTTCTTGCGGATGTAAAGGTTGATATTCTTCAAAACCTGCACGCCGTCAAACTCCTTCGAGATGCCGACGAGGTCAATCAAATGCTCTTTCTCCACCATGGGGGGAAAACACTTCCTTCCAATTACTTAAAATCAGAACGACGGCGGTGTGGAAATCCACAGCACCTTCGCGTGGGATTTGCCCGCATTCATCAGGTAGTGCGTCTCATGCGGATGCAGGCAGAAGCTGCTGCCTGCCCGGATGCGCGTTTTCGTTTCGCCGTCCACCAGGAAGATGCTGCCCGACAGCACATAGCCAAATTCCTCGCCCTGATGCGGCAGAAGCTCGTACGTCCGCCCATCCTCGCCTAAATCGACCAGAATCGGCTCCATCGTGTTCTTCTGCGCGTCCGGCACCAGCCATGTGATGCTGCCGCAAAGTTGCTCGTCCTCCTTGACGAACATATCCTGTGGTGTGAAAACGGTCTTTTCGTCCTTGTCCTCGCTGAAAAACTGACTCAGGCTGGAGCCGAGGCATTCCAGCATGTCTGTCAGCGTCGCGATAGACGGGGAGGCAAGGTTGCGCTCGACCTGCGAAATGAAGCCCTTGCTCAGTTCGCAGCGGTCGGCCATGTCCTCCTGCGTCAGCCCGCGCCGAATCCGCAGCAGACGCAGTTTTTCACCGATATCCATGGGGATGCTCCTTTCCGGTTGCTTTCAGTCCATATTGACGCAAAGTTCAGAAATACTAAACTGAAAGCCGTGAAAAAATGGTTTAGTGAAACTAAACCTCAAAGCGGGATTCATTAAACCATATTTCTTTGCGTATGTCAAGGGCTTTTGTCGATTTTTTCGGCAGAAAACGCAAAAAAAGATGAAAAGGCGAACGAAAAAGTCTGCAAAGCGCCTTTATTAGCCGAAACTAATGGATAAATCACCGAATTTGGCGGATTTTCACGCCCTCCGAAGCGATCAAAACAAGCGTCAAAAAAGCCGCTCCTCCGACAAAAATCAGAGAAGCGGCGCGATTTTCGGTTTAGCGATTCTGTTCTTTCATTCGCAGGGGATTAGTCCGGCAGCGGCGCATCCAGCGTCACGTTCGCATCCTTCACAAAGCCGTGCCAGCCGTTCACATCCACCTCGTACCATTCGCCGACCTTGTCCATCACGGCCAGATAAGCACCGACGCGAATCTTGTCCAGACGGCGGCGGCTCTTCGTCAGCTGATATACTGAGACGGTTGCGGTCGTGTTCGTCTTGCCCTTTGCGGACAGCAGACCGGTCGTGAAGGCGTCCTCGTCCGGCGTTTCGTAGAACTTCAGGCAGCTGTTCAGCACCAGCCCTTCCACGCCGTCGTACACAATGCGCGTGTACACATCGCCTACGCGCAGGACGGTCACCACGCGCCCGGCTTTGCAGGTCATGATGATTTTGCCCTTCTTGCTGGCTTCCTCGCGCATGGTGCACTTGCCGGTTGAAGGCGCGTAGATAACGGCGATTCGCTGGTTGTCATCCGCCTCCGTTTCCCACGAGAGGGAAGCGGTCGGCACGCGCAGGAACTCGCCATCCATGTAGATTTCGCTCATGGCGACACCCAGCGTTTGGAGTGATACCGTCTGCGCCTCGTCGCCATCAGAATAGGTGACGGTCAAGCTGTTCCAAGTGTCGTCAGGCTTGCGGGACAAATCGCTGGCAGTCGCGCGGCTGCCGGAGGGCTTTGGCTTGCTGCTGTTCGAGCCGACCCACACCAGCGCGGCGGAATCCACCCATCCGCTGGATGTGCCGCTGCCGTTCCAGTAGCGGACGTTGCGCATGTTGCCGCTGCGCTCCAGAATGCCGACGTAGGTATTCGCAGGCAGCGTGCCGACCGGGACGAAATCCGACAAGTCCGAAGAAGTCGCTGTGCCTTGGGTCACGGCGTAGAGCGTCGTTCCAGTGCCGGTTTTCCACTCGCACTTGGCGTTCCACTCGGCTTCCGTTTCCGCCAGCGCAGTTGTCATCAGCAAAAGGCAAAAGGTGGTCAGGAGCATCAACAGACGCTTCATGTTATAAAACCTCCTTCAAATCTTCATAAGTTTGTAATCAATATAGCATATCTTTGTGAAAAAGTCAATCGCGTAAAACGATAAATTTTGCCGAATGCGCTTGCAATGCGGACAGAAATGTGGTATCATAAAGCCATGAAACCGATGAGAAGCAGGGGATGCGCAGAGTCGCCCGCAGCGAGCCGGAGAGGGTGCAAGTCCGGCGGTGGATGGCGCAGACCGTGGGGCTTCGAGGGCGCAGGGGAACGGCGAATGCCCAGTATCCCGCGACGGCTTTCCCCCGTGAACAGGATTTGAGAGGCGCAAGCATTTTGCGCAATTGGGGTGGCACCGCAGTCATCTGTCCCCAGAAGAGGGGATAGGATGGCTTTTTTTGTATGGCGAATCGCTCCCCGGCCGTTCGCCGCCTATTTTGAAAGGAGAGATTTCCCATGTCCGAAACGAATATCGCGCCCAAGCCCGAAAAGAAGCCGATTATCTTCTCTGGCATCCAGCCGTCCGGCACGCTGACGCTGGGCAACTACATCGGCGCGCTCCGCAACTTCTCCAAGCTGCAGGACGACTACGACTGCATCTACTCCATTGTCGACATGCACGCCATCACCGTCCGGCAGAATCCGGCGGATCTGCGCCGCCGCTGCATGGAGCTTGCCGCTATCTACATCGCCAGCGGCATCGACCCCAAGAAGAGCCTGATTTACTGCCAAAGCCACGTTTCCGCGCACGCTGAGCTTGCGTGGGTGCTCAATTGCTTCACCTACATGGGCGAAATGAGCCGCATGACGCAGTACAAGGATAAGTGCGCCAAGCACGCCGACAACATCAACGTTGGCCTCTTCGATTATCCTGTGCTGATGGCGGCGGATATCCTGCTCTACCAGACGAACCTTGTGCCGGTGGGCGTTGACCAGCGCCAGCATCTGGAAATCTGCCGCGATATCGCCATGCGCTTCAACGGCATCTACGGCGATGTCTTTACGATTCCGGAAGGGTACATTCCGAAAGTCGGCGCGAAGATTATGAGCCTGCAGGATCCGACGAAGAAGATGTCCAAGTCCGACCCGGAGGAGACGTTCATCTCCCTGCTGGACGACGCGGACACGATTCGCCGCAAAATCAAGCGTGCTGTGACCGACTCGGACGGCGAAATTCGCTTTGACCCGGAGAACAAGCCCGGCGTGAGCAATCTGCTGAGCATCATGAGCGCACTCGGCGCGGGCGACGTGGAAACGCTTGCCGCGGAGATGGCGGGCAAGGGCTACGGCGACCTGAAGGCGCGCACGACGGACTGCGTGATTGCGGCGCTCGAGCCGCTGCAGGCGGAGTACAAGCGCCTGATTGCAGACAAGACGTACCTGCAGGGCATTCTGGACGAGAATGCCAAGACCGCCGCTTATCTGGCGAACAAGACCCTGCGCAAGGTGCAGAAGAAGGTCGGCTTCGCGGCGAGAGGATAACAAGGGAATATATGAGCAAGCCGCAGGGCGTGGATATGCGCTCTGCGGCTTGCTTTTATTCGTTTGGTGTGAGTGAACTTATTTCCAGATTCACCTGCGCCATCTGCTTGCGCGTGCACATCTGGAAACAGGATTAGTACAGCTTCGCCCCAGCCGGAATGTGAGGATCAACCATCAGCAAATGCAACTTTTCTTCGCCGTTTTCGTGATGCACGGCGGAAATCAGCATACCGCAGGAGTCAATGCCCATCATCTTTCGGGGAGGCAGGTTGGTGATGGCGATGCAGGTTTTGCCCACCAGCTCTTCCGGCTCATAATACTCGTGAATACCGCTTAAAATCACGCGATCTTCGCCGGTTCCATCGTCCAGAACGAACTTTAGGAGCTTCTTGGACTTCTTCACGGCTTCGCATTCCTTGACCTTCACGGCGCGGAAATCGGACTTGGAGAACGTGTCGAAATCCACATAGTCGGTGAACAACGGCTCAATTTGCACGTTCGAGAAGTCAATCGGTTCAGGCGTGACTTCCGCTTTGGCTGCTTCCGCGGGCGCGGCAGCTTCGGGCGCGTTCTGCGCAGCATCCGCCGCCTTCTTGTCGGAATCGAGCGGCTTCATGGTGGGGATTTCTCGTGAACATTTTCAATAAGTTCTGCTCACGCTCGATAACCCAAGAAATCAATAATCCACCGTTTTTTAGTGGTCAGCTTAGTTCCGCTTAGTTCAGGTGGCGGAAATATCTGCGGCTTAACTTGTGGCTTAAATTGGTTTACGGGTTTCATTGTTAAAAGAAACACACCACTAAGGCACAAACCACTAATCGCATACGCATAGCATATAACATAATTATTTTATCATAGAAAGCCCAAAAAATCAACCTCTACCAACAAACTCGCCGGCAGAGGTTGCACCTTACTATTTCTGTTTTCTCCAATTTTGAAACCGTGTTCTCAATATCTCTATATCTTCTTCGTCGTTCGTTTGAAAGAAAGTATGGCATTTTCTAAAGGCTTCTTTGATTGATTGTGCGGTTTTTATCAGATCATTACTATGCTTCAACTTCACATATCGTATCCCGTTACACTCACATATATGCTCTTTAACCATTTGGGATCTCTGTTCTGTAATAGTTGTTGCTTCGGCCTCTATTGCCAGTCTCAATTCAGGAATATAGGTATCCAAGTTTATTCCAATTAACTTATCGTTATTCGTTGTTACTTTCAGACCGTTACGGACGGCATAGAGCATTATGAGCAGTTGCGGAAAAGCACTTTGAAATTCTCTTTCGCAAAGATAACAGCCTTTTTGCTCTATTGTTCTGTCTGTTATTTTCGCTCTCCAGGAATGACTGCTTGAACATTTCCACCATACTATCTTCATCGAGTTCCTTGAAACGGCAGTCGGGAGAGTACCGGTGTTCTTTTCGTAATCCCACTCGTCTAATAGTTCAGGATCAGTAGTCGCAAGGTCATTATATCCTGCAAGAACGGTTCTATCGGCACAAACCGGGCATAATGAGCCTTTGGCTCTTGCTCTCACAACCGACTTCCACTCATAGCCGCAAGTCCTGCACTTCCACCATACATTTTTTGTTGACTTCTCATTAACCATATCGGGAGTCAAAGGCAGATTGCGTTCCGACCACTCCTTCGCAAGTGTAGGGTACTTTGTTGCAAGGTCATTGAAGCCTATTAGTAATTTGATACCGCTGCAATATGGACATTGACTACCACCGGAACGGGTAGAAATCAGCGTGTACCATTCGTGTCCTAAATGGCATTTCCACCATACTCTCGTGTTCTTGAAAGCAGTAACCTTATCGGGAGTTAAAGGCAGATTTCGCTCCGACCACTCGGAAGCGATTTCAGGAAATCGGCTTGCCAAGTCATTAAAGCCTGCCAGCACCAAGTTGTGAGAGCAATAAGGACAACCGCTTCCTTGAACTCTGCTTTTTACTGAAGCAGTCCATTCGTGACCGAGCTTATCAACCCATATTACTTTCTTATGCGAACCTGCACTTACCATTGTAGGTTTTAACGGCAAGTTCTTCGTTGACCATTCAGCCGCTATCTCCGGGTACTTTGTTGCAAGATCATTTATACCCTCGATTACTCTTGAACCGGAGCATATAGGGCAGTTCTCACCGTGTGAACGAGCTTTTACGCTCGTCTGCCATTCGTGACCGCATTTTCCTCTCCACCATACGACTTTGTTTGAACCGTATGAAATATCATCAGGGGTTAACGGAAGATTTTTGTCCGACCATTCAGAAACAAGGTGCGGTCGCATTTTATATAAACTATTATCCATACCAAAGCTCCTTCTCATTAATTTGCTTTAGTATAGTTCTTTTTGCTGATTTTGAGAAATATGCGAATAAAGAAACGCACTCTGCGAAAATGCCTTGCAGAGTGCGCTCATTATCTTTATTAAATTGAACTGCTCGCTAAGTAATCTCCGAAGGCAGCGATTTCCTTCTTTTTCAGCGAACTTGTTACATCAACATAAATATTCATTGTAGTAGAAACATCGGCGTGTCCCAAAACGCTTTGTATCACTTTGAGATTGATACCTGACTCACAAAGCCGTGTTGCAAATGTGTGTCTAAGTATGTGGCAGGAAAAGTGCGGCAACAGGACAGGATCAGAATCGGCTCCGTATTTTTCAAGTCTCCATTCCGATTAACAAATATGAAATTATCGTAGCCATCGACTCGACCTTTGCACTTGATTTCAGCTTCTTCCTGATATTCTCGTTCCATAATAAACGCTTGCTTTACGCCCTCAGTCATCGGGATTTCTCTTTCTCCGGCTTTAGTCTTTGGAGTGTTTATAGAGAAATAGCAGCCTTTTTCATCACGGTGGTTATAATAGACGAGCGTATGATTTATTCGTATGATGCCCTCCTCCAAATCAATGTCTTGCCATCTCAGCCCCGTAATTTCACCTACACGCATACCTGTATTTGCCATAATATAAAAGACGGGATACCAGTGACGGTCTTTCGGGTGGCTTAGCATATAATCGAAGAACAGTTTTTGTTGTTCTACAGTCAGAGCATTTTTCTTTTCCCGTTCAAAGCCGTGCGACATTTTTAGTTCCTTGAGCATATTGTCGGTTGGGTTTGCTCTTATAATGCCATCATCAACCGCCACCTGAAAAACTTGATGCAGAACATTATGCACATTATCAATGGTAGCAATTTTGAGCACCTTACCGTCTGCAAGACTGTTATAGAATTTACGCACATCAGACTTCTTTACGAGCGTTATTCTGTTTTTTCCGAAAGCGGGCATAACAAACAACTCATACATATAGATATAGTTTTTGAAAGTACTGTCCTTAATGCCCCGCTTAAGCTGACACCATAAATTGAACATATCATTCACGGTCAGGTTTTTCTTGTCCGACCTAATCCCATCGTGTTTGTCAACGATGATTTGTTCTTCCTGCTCCCTTAACTGCTCCAAAGTTGGAGCATAGGTTGCGTGTCGCTTTCCGTCCGGCGTTGTCCAACGGTACACATAAGTACCGTTGGGACGCTGACTTTCTCCCGTCTTTAATCTGGTTCTGTTACTGTCGTATCTTACACCGACTTGTTTTTTCTTTGCCATAAGTACCTCCTTATTAGATTGAGTAACACTTGTCCAAGTATTCCTCCAACTGTTTCCGCTTCAGCAACCGTTTTGTACCTACCCATAAAACGAAATTGCAATCCTCTGAGTTTGAAATCTCTCTGAGTTTATCTGCTCCGATTCCGGTATAAACGGATGCTTCGTCTACCGTTAAGTTCCTGCGTTCCCAAATAGGAACAAGCTGCTCTTTTTCTTTCTTAGTCATATCAATATCCTCCTTGTGTTTTTGATGATTTAAGGATACTGATAAACGGCATAACGAGCAATGATGCGATTTTTCTGATCGCACATTTTTAATTAGATTGAGTATGCTTTGTCCAAAAACTCATCAAGTTTTTTTCGCTTAATAAGTCGTTTCGTTCCATTCCACAAAACAAACTCGCAATCCTCTCTGTCAGACAGCTCTCTCAATTTGTCTGCTCCGATTCCCGAATATGCAGCAGCTTCATATACGGTTAAGTTTGTCTTTTCCCAAAGAGGAACGACATACTCTTTATTTGGTTTTCCCATTGCCGTTCTCCTTTCCTTCGTTGTTTCTGTATTTCAGCAATTCTTTCAAATCGCTGTACCGATATCTGCGGCTGTCATATTCACTTGATTTGTAAAAAGCAGCCGTTACACCATCAAAAATGCGAAGCAATGCCGCCTGATTGATACCTTCCGTAAGTAGAATATCCGACACGGTAACTTGATCGAGCTTCTTATGTGATTTTTTCCACTCCCTGTATGAGAAGTATTGATCGATCTCATCGTTAAAGATCCCGTCATCAAGTTTTCGGTTCGGGTAAAGCAAGCGATATATACAAAGCAACATTTCTTCTGCTCTGTTATTGTTAATGCGGTTCAGGTTCAAAAGCTCAAACACTCTAAGCTGAACAACATCTTCGACTGACTTAAATCCAAGCATATCGAAAACCACATAAATGCCGTCCTTATCTACACTTCTCCACTCAAGTGTATTAAATCTTGTCATTAACTTCTTTTTCATTTTTCGTAACTCCTTATGGTTGTTAGGGGTTTGTCCCTCTAATAAACAATTGGGAACTTTTTAAGCGAAAATAAAAAAGAAATTTCATCTTTCCAATAACTTTTTCAATCTATCCAACGCACGATACTTATAATACTTAACTAACTGAGGACTGTATCCGTGTATTCTTCCAAACTCCACCGAAGTCATCGGATTCTGTTGAAGAAAAAGACATCCTATTAACAACCTGTCGTTTTGGTCAAGTTGTTCTATAGCGTTGTATAATTCTTCATACTTCAGTTTTTTCAAAACGCTTTCTTCAACATCGCATTCTTCATCAACAAGTAATTCTTCTCCTGAAAGCTCCTCATCGTTAATTTCAAGGGCATTATAAGAGAAGGTTGTTAGTTCACTTTGTTTTTCAAGGTACTTCAAATAATCGTGCCTGTCTTTTTCTGAACGCCATTTTTTAGCACACTCTTCGCCACACTCTCCAATAATTTGATAATCGTCATAAGAGCAGGCATCCAACGGACCGAAGTTGTCTTTACGAGATTGTCCTTCAGGTGTTTTTATAAACATAGCAAACTCATAGCTGTTCATAACAAGCCAATTATTCGCATCAGCAGGCTTGTCGGGGTCTTTCTTAACAAGATATATTTTTTTCATTATCGTAATCTCCTTTGAATTTTGAATTTTTGGTTGAACTCAAAATTCGGAGATCACGGGTATTCAGCTATGTAACAAAGCCAGTGGTTCAACATAAAAAGAGCTTCCTTTCTGATTTCTCAGCCGGAAGCTCCTCGCTGTTCAGTCATCTGCCGAAAACAAAAAGCCACCGGCAAGACAGAGTTAGCCTGTGGCTATCTGTCCTGTCGGCAGCCTCTCATGTTTGCTTTTCGCAGGTCTGGTTTAACTGACCGAAGTGTTTTCAAAGCAAGTGACCTGATAAGGAATTACGCAGCCTGTTTCATCTCAACCTTACCGTCGTTTTGCCGTTATTCAGTTTTGAATTATTTAAGCGACGGGCGGCAACTGTGTTGCCCAATCGTGCAGAGCTTTAGCCGCCTTTGCCCGTTCCGCAAGGAAAGCATAAAACTCATAGTTGTTGTAAGTGTATCTTATGGTTCTTTCATCGTCCCATTCAAAGCCGTCCGGCAGAGCAAGGACGATAGCTTTGTGCTCATTTTCTTCAAATGTGATATAGAAGTCATTATCCGGCATCACATATAAAGCCCTGACCGGTACTCTTGGATTTTCTGTTCGTTCTGTGCCGACCAATCCCACAAAGGCTTTTGCCGTTTCTTCGGAATCGACCATAGCTTCACATAAAGAATAGAAGGGATGTCCCGAACAGCAGAACTTTGTTTTGTAGCCCTTAATATTCAATTCTCGGATTAACGGAGCTATCACTTCGTCAATCTCAATATGTTCGTCGTGAAACCCGTCAATGTTCGACTCCGCCCAAATCTCATTCGTTTTCAAATCATAGTAAGCCATTTTTTCTACCTCACTCATATCGTACTTGCCCTGCGGGAGCATATAAGTCTATTGTATCGTGCCTTCGACCTTTTTGCTTTCTGACTGAAACTGCTTTACAGTTCTTGCACTCATATTTGATTATTCCGTTTTCATTCCGGTATCCATAGTTTAGATGTCCGCAGTTTGCGCAAAACATAGGAACCGGAGTCCAAGTATCATATTTCAATTACATCACCTCATCAAGTTGCTTTGTACCTTTGCTGAGGTTTTGTAAAATCAGAGTATTATGCTATTATCAAGTGGCAACTCTGCTTTTACCCTCAACAAACCACTTCCCGTTTTCTTCATCAAAAAGATAGGTTTCCTTACCGCAAATCATCACAGTATACCGAAGTCCCGTACCGCCGACTTTAGTAGAAGCAGCTCGGCAGCATTGCTTTACACGGTCGATTTCATAAACCTCATCATTTTCAAACTTTATAGTTTCCGGTCGGCAAGTGCCATCAATCAAATGTCTCGCTCTTACCTCCACATATACTTTTCTGCGATCTTCCATTGTCTTGTTCTCCTATCTGTATTGGTTTATCGCCATAAGCACTTTTCCCACAAAAGCAGCTCCAGCAATTCTGTTCCTTGAAAGTTTGTATCGGGGCGAGCAATCCTTTCTGAATTTGAATACATTAAGCAGTCCTTCTTGAAACTCTGCTCCGGTATCAACAAATAGGATTGAACCCTCTACAATTCCTTCATTTAGAAAATTGTTATCCCCGTTTGCGGTCAGGCAAACTACGCTCTCGGATTTTTCATAGCCATTGCAGCCGAGTATGCCTAAATACCCGCAGGGAGGGTGCTTGTCCGAAAAAGTAATGCTGTTCATAACAACCTCCTAACCCAGCATTCCGGTCGGCATTGTGATTTCCGCCCTTTCAGGCGGCATCCTGAGATTTTGAAATAGGACACCGTTTTTAATGCTGTCCTTGCCGAACCTCTGTCGGATAGTTTCAATACACAAATCGAGCTTTTCCAATTTCTCAATTCTTTCAACATTCATAAACAAATCAATCTGTCGGGGCGTGTCCTGTGGCACCAAATTGATAGCCTGAATCGTGACAGAGCGAATTGGATTTCTCCAGTCGTATCTTTTCTCAAATAAGCTGAAAGCAGCCTTTGCAATAAGCATCGGGGACTGTGTAGGCATATCCAACTTCGTTTGCCATTGTTTTGAGAAAAGCGTGTTGTCCCGTATGTGAATAGCGACTCCGTCCGCACACTTCTGATAGACACGTAGCTTGTGTCCGATGTCTTGGGTTAATTCGAGAAAAACGGGCCACACCTGCTCATTTTTCTCTAAATCTTTAACAGTGGTAATTCCGTGTCCTACACTTTTAATTGGCGAAACAAAATCAGTTTTGGTAACACGGGAATGGTCATTACCGTTTGCATATTGCCACAAGGCGGTTCCGTTCTTGCCGAGCTTCCGTTTCAAGAAATCGGGATCGGTCTTTGCTAAATCACCAATGGTCTTTATGCAGTAGCTATCTAATACACGCTGCGTTGCTCGACCTACACCGAGCAAATCCGCTGCGGGGAGTCCCCAAATCTTTTCCCTGAAGGTGTCCTGCGGGATTACCGTTACAGCATCAGGTTTTTTCATATCTGAGCCTAATTTGGCGAATATCTTATTGAAAGACACTCCAACAGAGATAGTCAAGCCGAGTTCAAACTTAATCGTTTCCCGTATCTCGTTTGCCACCTTTTCAGGTGATCCAAAGATATGCTCTGTGCCGCTAATATCAAGCCAGCACTCGTCCATACCATACGGTTCCACTTGGTCTGTATATCGGCTGTAAACATTCCGTGCCAGTTTTGAATACTTAATGTATTCTTCGTAATGAGGAGAAACGACCACCAAATCTTTGCATTTTTGCTTTGCCTGCCATACGGCATCTCCTGTTTTCACATCAAAGGCTTTTGCCGCATAGTTCTTTGCAAGGACAATGCCGTGTCGTTCTTCAACAGAACCGCAAACTGCAACCGGATATTTTCTTAAAGAAGGATCAAGCATACATTCGACGCTTGCATAAAAATTGTTCATATCACAATGCAATATGGAACGGTTCAACTTTTTTCTCCTCACTTCCTGAATTTTTTGCAAAACCACTTGACAAACGAAATGTCGTGTTGTAATATATAGACACGACACAAATGTCGTTTCTGTGTTTTAGATTATAACACGCCACTAATGTCGTGTCAATATGAAATTACGAAATAAATGTCGTGTTTCAAATTTTTCAAATTTTAAGACGAAGGGGTATGATTATGAAATTCAACGAGAGACTTAAAGAATTGAGAGAAAAAAGCAAATTAACGCAAGAGCAGCTCGCAAAGATTTCAGGTGTTTCCTCTCGTATGATACAGAGATATGAGTACGGAACATCTCGTCCTCGTTTAGATGCGGCAGAAAAGCTCGCAAAAGCTCTCAATGTAACAACAGATCAGCTTCTTGGAAATGGCGATATGCTTGTTGCACAAGCCGCAGAGAAATACGGCTCCAGAGGTGCAAAGCAGGCTCAGCAGCTTACCGAGGAAGTAACCGGCTTGTTTGCAGGCGGTGAAATGGCACAGGAAGATATGGATGTGATGATGAAAGCAATCCAGGACGCTTATTGGATTGCGAAAGAAAAGAATAAAAAATACACCCCAAAGAAATACCGTTCCGAAGAGTAAGTCCGTTTTATGGGACATATCTTTTGATAGGATTAGTGTAGGAAGGTATGAAAGGGGTGAGAATCAATGTATGTTTGTAATTCCGAAATAGTGCAAAAGGCGAATCGGATTGTTGCTCAATGCGGCACCCGTGATCCAAAGCGCATTGCGAGAGAACTCGGAATAGAGGTAATGTATTTGCCGTTTTCCAAACAGCGAGGCGCATATAAGGTTATCATGCGAAATCGCTTTATGTTCATCAAAGACAATCTGCATCCGGTTATGGAGAACATTGTCCTGCTGCACGAACTCGGACACGACACGCTGCACAGAGAAGAAGCCTCTCGGACAGGCGGCTTTGAAGAATTTAATATCTTTGAAATGCAGGACAACCGTATGGAATATGAAGCAAACATTTTTGCTTCTCAAGTTGCTTTGCCCGACGATGATTTTCTTGAGCTGGCTGAGAGAGGTTACGACACTCAGCAGATTGCAAGAGCATTGAACTCAGATATAAACCTTGTGGCTTTGAAAGCGGATACGCTCATATCACAAGGATATAGGCTCAGACCGCAAGAACACTGTAATGACTTTCTCAAATACAATAGATAAGACCGTCTACTCAATACGAGCAGACGGTCTTTGGTTTTACTTATTGACAAAGTACCTTAAAAATCAAAGTCATCGGGGTCGAGTCCTGCATCTTCGAGAACTTCAGCACGTTCGTCATCATCCATAAGTTCAAGGTCAAATAGATCCAGACCAGCATCGTTCAAAACATCCTCTACATCATCGTTATAATCTTCACTATGATATGTGCTATTTATTGATGTACCGGAGGTATCGGTTTCTTCTTTTTCGGATTCGTTCACAATATGCATAAAAGTCGCAAACTCTGCAGTCTTTTCAAATGAATCCATCTTGCCATCATGGTTAAAATCAAACAGACCACCAAATAATCCTTTATCAGACATTACTGCTCACCTCACAAAAAAGATAATTTCTTCAAGATTATAAGCAAAAGATTATAATGAATAGTCAGTGTTTAGGAACAACAAAACAGATCTTGCCATCATTCCCATTGACTACTGCTACGAACACTGCATCCCCACACGAAAGATTATAGTTTGAGTCGAACGGTGCATTTAGTAATGTCCCTGTAAAAGCCTCCACTCCATTGGTATTCCCAACATAGCTTGAAAGGCGAACCCAAATGCTTTCAGGCTTCAATCCATCTGCCGCCAATATTGCCTGTACGTCATCCGGGAAGAATGGATGTCGAAACGCATCGATGCATGTGAGTTTTCGAGATTCTTCGGCGCTATCGTTTGAGTAATAACCTTCTTCTATCATACGAATTCGCTGTTCAAACCGCTTCATAATAGCGGCATTTTTAATTGGAATAACTTCTGTATCCTTGTAGGTTTCCGAACGAACCTTCATACTTACCGTTTTATTCTCGTTTACTATGGTATAGTCCCCATCAATGTATGAAGCAAGACACAATACCTCGAAAGTGAGTCCCGCTTGCTTGTCCACATAGCCATAGCAAATAACAGCATTAGCACCATAATCTTCACCTGCACTTAGCATCGTGGACATTGTAGAATCAATAGCAATACAAAGGTTGTGTTCGACCTCTCTAAAGTTAAAAGCCATCATATCCTCCTATATTAGCTATCGAGCCATTGAGCAATGAGGAAGCCAATCACTCCAAAGCCCAGCAAGTCTCCGATGATATTTGCGTATCCCATAAACAATGCCGCAACACACAAAATCAAGTCTAATACAATAACAACCTTTCCAAGTTGCGTAAGATGAAAAGATGCACCACCGCTTGATGAGCCGTAGTTTCCTCTAGATGAAGGGGTGTTTGAGGAATTACTGTCGTTGTCGATCACATTGTGAAAGAATGCATCATCTTGCCAATCGTGTTTTCCGTCTCCATTCCAATCCATAGCTTACCCTCCTGTTACGGCATATTCATCTACGGCAATGCCCGAAAGAGATGTTCCGTAAAGGTGGAAGGTCACGCCCTCCACAAGATTATCCTCGGAGGATTTGATTACCTGAATGTCGCCACGCTTGAGTGTATTGCTGAATGTGACCGTTGAGGTATTTCCCGATACAATCGTAACCCTCTGTACATTCTGCGGCTCATACTTTTCCTCGGTCAGCTCCGTAACGGTATATACACCGGGCATAAGTTCAATATCCACCGTGCCGTCCATCTTCGTGGTGACGGTCTGATTAACGCCGTTTCCGGCAATGTTGAACTTAATGTTTGCCACCTTTCCGTCCTCGGAGTGCTTCACGATATGACCGACTCCGGTGGTTTCCGTCTTAATTTTGAGATAGAATACGACCGGATCTTCCGCACCCGACATCATTGTCTGCTTTCCGGGGTATCCCCAAACGAGGAAGTTGCCGTCAATACCGGGTACATTCTTTTGCGCCGTAACACTAACGGCGGTTTCAATCATCTTGTTTGAAGTAAAGGTGTATTTGTTGCCGCTTCTGGAAACGGTAATACCGCTTGCGCTGAACTTAATATCCGACAGCGTATTATTCGTATCGGTCAGCGTAAGACTGTAATTGTCTGCCGCCTGATTGTATTTCAGCGTATAGGTGGTTGCAGAGCTGCTCTTATTGGAAGCAAAGCTCGGAATGGTTGCGTGGCTCTGCATTTGCGTAAGAAGCCAGTCATAGCACTTCTCGGCAGGTCTGCCTTTGATGCACTGATAGTAGGTGTCGGCAGGAACACCGTAGCTGTTTGCTTTGAGAGTAGTCGGAGAGGTACGAAGCTGCTGTTGATATTCCCACAGAATTGTCTGCGTCGCCATAGAGAAGTCGTCCTCATTTGTCCCGCTGATCGGTGCTGTTGTACCCGGGCGCCAACCATACACGGAGGTCAGCATAATTCCGTACTGTGCCGTTGTCGGCAGGTTCTGAAAATATGAGCTGTTCTTGCCGTTTACGCTGCTATAGGTTCCTCCGGCGTTATAGTCAATACCGGACTCAATACACATAATCTGTCGGGAACCGCTGCTGTCCTTAATCATCAGCTTGGTTCTTCTGTGGACTCCACTCGCAGAATGAAGGCTCGTGTTGCCATTCTCATCATAGGCAATATATTGATGACTTTCAGGAGAATAGTAATAGTCACCGTCCGATCCGAAATAGCGGTCGCCGTAGTATGCGTCTACGGTTTTTCCTTCCTCTGCTGTAAAGGCGAAGGCGGAAAGCGGAAGGGACATAATACACATAACGGCACACAGGAGTGCGGCAGTTATGCGCTTTCCTTTTGATTTTGCAAAATTTTTCATTTCGGTTTAACCGTCCTTTCTTGATTTGGGTATAAAAAAGCCCTCTGTCTTTTCGGGCAGAGGGTAGGTTCTCACGAACTCAGTACAGGAAATATATCCGGTAGCTGCCGCTTCCAAGCGGTTCAATATATATCGTGAAATATTCGATTGGTGCGCCGCCGTAAGCGGTGATAATATCCGGCATCGACTGCACATAGTCCGTGAGTTTTCTTTTCAGGCGTTCTCCCTGAAACGACTCGGAAGCCGTAACAGGCGTCGCCCACGAAGCATTGTCCGGTGTGATCGCCGTTCCGTCATCGGTTGTAATATGAGTAAGCCCCATAGAGCAGCCGAGAGAAATGAGGTCGCTCCGGATTGCTTCAATGTCAAACTCGTAGTCGTAAGCTGTTTTTGGCTTTACTTCTTCCGTAGGATGTTCTGTCGGAGGTTCTTTTTCCGGCTGGACAGGCTTTTCCGGCTCTTTTGTTTCTTCGCTTACGGTCGGTTTGGGCGCTTCGGGCTTTGGTGTTTCTGTTTCTGCCTTTGGTGCGGCTGGAATATCCGTTTTGTCGGCTTTAACTGGTTTCTTGCTCTCTGTCGGAGCAGTTTCAGGCTCGTTACTTTCCGATGTCGGCTCAAAAGATGTTTTCTCCGTTTCTGTTGCTTTTTCAGGCTCAATTTCTACGGTCGTATCCGTTTCATCGGAAGTTTCCGTATTACTCACCGAAGAAGAACAGTCGGCTATATCCGAGCTTTCCAAAACACCAGCTTTATCTGCGTTGCATCCGCATATTGAAGCAAGGAAAATGAGAACCAAGCCAAAGCATAAGATTTTGTTTTTCATTGCGATTCGCTCCTTTCGCCTTCATTGTAGAAAGTTCTCTGCAATTTGACAAAGGTGCGAATAGGCTAATCTTTCATTTTAGCAACCACCTCCTTCAAGTGGAAATGATGCGAATTGTTTGAGATAGCTTTAAGTTATGGAGATAGATATATATTGAGAGATAGTTATATATCTTTCTTCGGTAGGTTAGATTGTACTTAGGGGTTAGAGTGTGAGGAAGGGGAAACGGAAAATGTTACTCCTGCTACCTTGCGTCACGCTCTGCCCGTTTTCTCAAATAACCCGCATAATGCTCCAAAGCCTTGCAGACATAATCCTCCGTTTGGTTAAGGGGAATATTCTTCGGGATATACTGTCGTACCTTATCCCCACTAAGCACAATTCTCTCACGCTGATTGGGTTTCTGCTCCGACATAATGGCTTGTATGGCTTCGGGTGTGAGCTTCTTTTCTTCAAACATCTTTCGCATACGGATTGTTTGGTCGTGGGACGGGGTGCAGTCGTTCAGGTCGATTTCGTCAACCAAGTCACGCTGGCAGTCCTCGTCAAGAAAAGAAATCTCAACGGCAGGTCGCATTTTTATTCTTCCCTCGTCCACAAGGTCAAGCAGTTCGGGGACAAGATTGGTCAAGCGAATATATCGGTGGATTTGATTTCTGCTATCGCCACATTCTTCGCTTATTACATCAAGACTTTGCTTTCCATTTAACTTAATCCCCAGTGGGGATGAAGTTAAATCTGTACGCTCTCCCTGTCTCTTTATTGCTTCATTTCGCATTTTATATGCGAACGCTTTTTCCGAGGGAAGTATCTGCGACCTTTGAAAATTGCTTTCCACCATTAAAATGGTTGCTTCATCTCTCGTTAGGTCAACAACTTCACATCGGAGTGTTTCAAAGCCTGCAAGCTCACACGCTCTTTTTCTTCTGTGTCCCGATACAAGCTCATATCTGCCGTCCTCTTTTTGACGGACGGTTGCCGGGGTGATAACCCCACGCTCCTTGACGCTCTCAACAAGCTGCATCATATCTTCATCGTCACGCACCTTAAAAGGGTGGTCGGGAAAATCGTCAATCAGCTCTAAGGGAATATCCCGGATTTTTGCGAGTTTCGCATCATCTCTCATTTCCTGTGTAGAGAACAGGTCATCGAGCGTCGGCAGAGTGAAGTCGCTCTTTCTTCCTGCCATCGGCTAACACCTCCTTTGTCAATTCAGCGTAAGCCTTCGCCGCAGGACTGTTCGGTTCATACTTATATATGCTGACACCTTTCGACGCTACCTCTGCGGCTTTTACTGCCATAGGAATGGCTGAGTGATATATCTTAATCACGCTTCCGTAGTTTTTCCGCAGTGCGTCCGCCGTACTTTTCGCAAGGTTTGTTCGGTTATCTACAATATTAAGTAATATACCGTCAATCTTCAGGTTCGGATTGATATGCTGCTTGACCTTCCCGATGGTCTGCATAAGCTGTGTCATTCCTTTTGCGGGAAGATACTGAGCCTGAACGGGAATGATTACGCTGTCTGCCGCCGCTAAAGCGTTCAGAGTTACCATACCGAGGGAAGGCATACAGTCGATCAGGATATATTCGTAATCGTTCTTTACCTTATTCAGATAGGTTCTCAAAACAGTTTCACGGCTCATAGTCGTTACAAGCATCATTTCCATTGCGGACAGTTCAAGGTTTGCGGGAAGCAAGTCAACATTTTCCTCGTGATGCAGAATACCGAAATGTGGGTTTCCGTTTTCTTCACGCATTATCTCGGATAACTTAGTGGTAATGGTAGTCGGCAGACTGTCATTATCTTTCCATCCGAGGCAAGTCGTGAGGTCGCCCTGCGGATCGGCATCTACAAGGAGTACCTTTTTGCCTTGCTTCGCAAGCCCTATCCCTAAATTGACCGTTGTGGTCGTTTTGCCTGTGCCGCCCTTCTGATTGCAGATAGCAATGGTTTTACAGTTTGGCATTGGCTTTCCTCCTTTCGTTTGATTTGAATCTTTCGATCCACTTAAACGCAAAGAGTAGTTATCCCTTTGCGCTTAAGTCGTTGCATTTAATTCGATCTCATCCCCCAAATGCATAAAAGGAAATCAACAAGCGTTCAGTTGCTAACCGAACTCATAGGAATTTCACCTCTGCCGGGTACTCCGCCAGCTCCGTAGAGAAGTATCATTATCCCTGAATCGTTTCATCGCCGTATCCGTAGCAATCGGATATTTCAGAATGGTTCGGAATCGCTACCCACCTTGCTTTCCGTAATAACCCTTACGGGCAGGAGGTTCTTGGCGCACCTTCATCCGGCTGAGCATTATACTCCGATCAGGAATGTACTTGTTGAATGTGTATTCAGTTGTCAAGGTGCTTGAGGTTTTGTCCCTCGATAACCAATTGGGAAATTTACAAGGCAAAATAAAAAGATTTTCAAAAAATTTTTTATTGTTTTTCACACCTCCTTTTGGGCATAAAAAAAGCACCCATCACTTCTGAACAAGAAGTGATGAGTGCAGTAAAGAAAAAGCCCGCTGATTTCTCAACGGGCTTAAATAGTATGAACTTATCGTATGCTATCTCCATCCACCTGAATTTGCATAATTTCAAATTCGGATTTGGCTTAACTTCGGCTTAAATTGGTTTAAGGTTTGGCTTAAACACCTTAGATAAGTCCTGTTTAGTTCAGATATAGCAACTTATAGAAAGTTATTAGTCAATCGGCTTCATTGTGGGGAAGAGCAGCACGTCGCGAATCGTCGCGCTGTCGGTCATCAGCATCACCATGCGGTCAAGCCCGAAGCCCAGACCGCCCGTCGGCGGCATACCGTACTCCAGCGCGTTCACGAAGTCCTCGTCCACCTCGGCGTTGATGCCCTGCGCCTTGCGCGCTTCCACCTGCGCCTCGAAACGGCGGCGCTGGTCAATCGGGTCATTCAGCTCGGTGAAGGCGTTGCCCATTTCGTGGCCGGTGATAAAGAACTCAAAGCGCTCGGTCAGCGCCGGGTTGGACGGCTTGCGCTTGGCAAGCGGGGAGATTTCCACCGGATAATCAGTGATGAACGTCGGCTGAATCAGGTTCGCTTCCACATACTCGTCGAACAGCGCTGCCAGGCAGTCGCCCTTCGTCGCGTCCTTCTCGACATGCACGTTACGCTTGTCGCAGATGGCGCGGGCTTCCTCGTCGCTTTGCCACGTTGTCCAGTCCTCGCCGCAAGCCTCCTTGACGGAATCCGCCATCGTGATGCGCTTCCACGGCGCTTTCAGGTGGATGACCTGCCCCTGATAGGTCACGTCGGTCGTGCCGAGGGTCTTGAGCGCCACAAACTCGTAGAGCTGCTCGACCATCTCCATGATTTCGTTGTAATCCGCGTACGCCTGATACGTTTCCACGGACGTGAACTCCGGGTTGTGGGTCGCGTCCATGCCCTCATTGCGGAAGATTCTGCCAACTTCGTACACGCGCTCGAAGCCGCCGACAATCAGGCGCTTCAGGTACAGCTCGGTCTCAATGCGCAGGAACATGGGGATTCCCAGCGCGTTGTGGAACGTGCGGAACGGACGCGCGGATGCGCCGATTTCCACCGTGTGCAGCACGGGCGTGTCCACTTCCAGATAGCCGCGGCCGTCGAGGAACTCACGCACGGCGGCGATGATGCGGCTGCGCTTGCGGAACGTGTCGCGCACTTCGGGGTTGACGATGCAGTCCACATAGCGCTGGCGATAGCGCAGGTCGGTATCCACCAGCCCGTGGAACTTCTCCGGCAGCACCTTCAAGGACTTGCACAGCAGCGTCAGGGACTTGACGTGGATGGACGCTTCGCCGGTCTTGGTGCAGAACACCGTGCCGGACACGCCGATGATGTCGCCCAAATCGTCCTTCTTGAACGCGGCATAGGCATCCTCGCCCAAATCGTCGCGGGTGACGTAAATTTGCATTTCGCCCTGCGCGTCCAGCAGGTGCGCAAAGGACGCCTTGCCCATCACGCGGCGGGAAACCATGCGGCCCGCCAGAGAGACCGTCTTGCCTTCGAGCGACTCGAAGTTGTCGGTAATCTCCTTGGAATGGTGGGTGACGTCAAAGTGGGTGACCGCATAGGGGTTCTGCCCCGCGTCGATGAGGCTTTGCAGCTTCTGGCGGCGGATAATTTCCTGCTCCGACAGCGCCGGAGTATGGGGCGTTACGGGATAATCAGCCATGAGTAGATTCCACTCCTGTTATTTCAAATCATCAAAAAGCGGGGGGAATGTGCGCCGAAGGGGTCAAGGGGGCGATCGCAGACTTCGTCTGTTTTCATGCCCCCTGCTCGCCTCCGCAGACGCGAAATCCTCTGCGCACAAGTCCGATGCGAAAATCGGACAAATCAGCGATGGATATCCATAATGCGCAGGTGCAGCGTGCCGCGCGGAATTTCCACGTCCACAATATCGCCGACAGTCTTGCCCAGCAGGGCAGCGCCAATCGGGGATTCGCTGGAAATGCGGCCTTCGTCGGGGTCAGCTTCGTCCGCGCCCGCGCCCACGATGCCGTACTCGGACTGCGCGCCCGTGTCGGTGTTCTCGTAGCGGACGGTGATGCCCACGGACACACGGTCGGTGGACAGCTCGCTCTCGTCAACGACTTCCGCGTTTTCAATCAACGCCTTCAAGCGGGTGATTTCCGCTTCGTTCTTCGCCTGATCGTTGCGCGCTTCCGTGTATTCAGCGTTTTCAGACAAGTCGCCGAAGCCGCGGGCGATTTCGATGGCGTTGATGATTTCCTTGCGTTTGACATTCAGCAGGTAATCGTAGCGCTCCTGCAATTTCTTCAGCGATTCCGCTGTCATGATATTATGTTTCTGTTCTTCTGCCATATGGGCTTGCTCCTTTCATATCGCGGCATAAACCGCAAAGAAGCACCCGAAGGAGACGCAAGCGCGATTCCGGGTGCGAGGGGACTATGGGACAGCTTCCATTATACTTGTTTTTTCCGCGTCTGTCAATCGAAAAAGTGCTGGAATGTCGGATTTAACCGGGTTTAACTGCGTTTTGCCGGCGGCACAAAGCCCTCGAAAATCGCGATGTCGTATTTGCCGCGCGTGTGGTCGAGCGCTTCCTGCGAGCGGATCGTCCACGCGACCATCCACGGGCGCATCAGGCGCACAAAGCGCATCGGCAGATTCAGCCCGTGTTCGCTGATGGCTTCGTACGCCAGAAAATCCGGGCGGCTCAGAACGTGCTGCATCAGCGTGGAAATAAAGAACGCTGTCAGCGGCTTGACGCCCTTGTGCGCAGCCTCGCCGCCAAGTCCGAAGGCAAGCTGTCCGCGGATGATTTCCGGCGCGTTTTTCCGGAACCACTGCACCGCGCGCGGGTCGAAGCTCTCCATGCACCAAAGCCCGTTGTAGTGCTGCATCCGCTCCCGGACGGCACTGCACAGGCTGTCCACATTCTGCTCCACCTTCAGCTCCACAATCAGCGGCACACGCCCGCCGACTGTCTCCAGCACCTCGTCAAACGTCGGCACAACCTCGTCCGTGCCGCTTAAGTGACACGCGCGCACCTCCGCCAGCGTGCTCTGCGCAATCCGCCGGTCAACACCGCACACGCGCTTCAAATTGTCGTCGTGATGCACCACCAGCACGCCGTCTTTCGTGCGGTGAACGTCCAGCTCAATGCCGTACCCCGAATCGACCGCCGCTCGAAATGCGGACAGGCTGTTCTCCGGCCGCTGCGCATTCCATAGCCCGCGATGGGCATAATCCACCTTCGTCAGCGCGGACATATCGCGGCGGGGGAGACGCGGAATCAGCAGAAAGACGTACAGCAGAATCAGCACAATCAGAATGATGAGAAACACCATCGTGAACCCCTTCTTCCGAAAAAGATTTTCGATTGAATTATAGCACAGCTTTTGCTTTTTCGCCATCCCTGTGCTATAATTCAGGGTGAATTCTATCACGAGGTGACGATGAATGCGCATTGCACTGCTGGCTACGGGCGGAACAATCGCCTGCCGCCAAACGCCAGATGGACTCTCTCCGGCGCTCCATGCCGAAGAACTGGCGAAAAGCATCTCCTGCCGCGACGGCGTGACGCTCCTGCCTGTGGACGTGTTTTCGATGGATTCCAGCAACATTCAGCCGGAAGAATGGACGCAGCTTGCCCACGCCGTTGACCGCGCCATGCAGACCTGCGACGGCGTTGTCATTACCCACGGCACGGATACGATGGGCTACACCGCCGCCGCGCTGTCCTACATGCTCCTTGGGCAGACCAAGCCCGTCATCCTGACCGGCAGCCAATTGCCCCTCGGCGCGCCCCTCTCCGATGCCGAAATCAACCTCTCCTGCGCCATCGAAGCCGCCTGTCAGGGCGTCGCCGGAACATACGTCTGCTTCAACCGCAAGCTGATTCTTGGCACGCGCGCCGTCAAAACGCACACGCTCTCCTTCGATGCCTTTGACAGCGTCAACCGCTCCCTTTCCGGCATGGTGGACAGCAACGGCGTGCACTTCCTGCGTCCGCAGAGGATTGACATGCCGTACCAGCTCCGCCCGGAGGTTGACAGCCGCGTGTTCCTGCTCAAGCTCTTCCCCGGTACGCAGCCCGATGTGCTGGATTTTATCGCACAGGCGGGCTATCGCGGACTGGTGATTGAGGCGTTTGGACTCGGCGGACTGCACTATATCCGGCGGAATCTGGTGGAAAAACTGCGGATGCTGAGGAGAAATGGCGTTCGGATACTGGTGCTGACGCAGTGCATGTATGAAAAGGCGGATTTGTCGATTTATGAGGTCGGGACGCAGCTGCTGCGGACGGATGTGCTGTCGGGGATGGACTTGACGACGGAGGCCGCGGTGACGAAGCTCATGTGGGCATTGGCGCAGGATAATACGGATGAATTATTGACGAAAAATTTGTGCGGCGAAATCAGGGACTAAGGCAGAAAGGCAGTAGGGAAGCGCGCTCAAGCCGGGCAGCCCAAAAAAGGGTCAAGGGGGGACTTCGTCCCTTTCCGTCTGTCCCTTGCAGGGTCAAGGGACAGCGTCCCTTGCGGGGTTTGGGGCAGCGCCCCAACTGCCGCACGGGCGACCAACTCAAAAGGAACAGTCAACAAAGGTGCAGGCAGCGAAGCGTCCCTGCCCCTAACGTCGCGCGTCCTCAGACGCGCCTCCAACTTGCGCTACCACCCCCCTGCACATTGTCGCGCCAAATGGGCGCGACCGAATAGCCGCGCTACCCCCGCGAATGGAGCTGAAACACGCATGAAAATCGCCCTCTTCTCTGCCCTTGTCAGGAACAAAGACATTCCGCATAACCTCGCCGCGATGACCGCCGCCATCGCCCAAGCCGCCGCTGATGGTGCCGACCTTGTTGTGTTCGGCGAATCCACCCTCCAAGGCTTCGACTGCCTGTGCTGGTCTTATGCCGCTGACCGCGATATGGCTCTCCCACTTGATTCCGCTCCTATCCGCCAATTGCAGGACGCTGCCCAAAAGTACGCCACCGCCATCTCCTTCGGCTTCATCGAGCGCGACGGGGATGCCCTGTACAGCAGCTGCGCCTTCATCAGCGCGGACGGCGAGATCATCCACCGCTTCCGCCGCGTCACCATCGGCTGGAAGGACTACCGAAAGACGGATGCCCACTACCGCGAGGGCACGCACTTCGAGAAATTCACCTATGGCGGCAAAGCCTTCGCTATCGGGCTGTGCGGCGACCTCTGGACAGACGGTAGACCCGAAGAAATGCACGCACTCGACGCCGATGTGGTGCTCTGGCCCGTCTGGTGCGACTACCGCGCCGATGAATGGAACAGCACCATCAAGCATGAATACGCGGAACAGGCGCAAAAGTGCGGTAGGCGCGTCCTGCTCATCAATCCCTACTGTGCGGACGAAAATGCTGCCGATGCCGCGGCGGGCGGGGCAGTCGACTTCCGCGACGGCAAAATTCAGGCGGAGCTGCCCGCGGGAAACAGCGGGATGCTGATGATAAATGTATAAATCAATGGCAGGACTCACCGAAAGTCCTGCCATGCTTTTTGCCGCAAAGCCTCGTCCGACTGGAACGCATCCGGCATGACAATCGCCCGCCGCGCCGCCTGCTCCACCTCCGCCGCCCAGCCCGACGGGTACAGCGCCAAATCCTCCCGCACCGAAAACAGCCCTTGATGCACCAGCTGCTCCTGCGCGCCCCGGCTCACGAGAAACGACAGCAAGTCCGCCGCGCCATCCTGCGCACCCGCGCAAATCGACGAAAGCAGCACCTGCTCCGTCGTGACCGTCCGCCCGACCATCACCCGGAACGGAAAGCCCTTGCCCGCGCTCGTCAGCCCCGAAAACGCCACCACTTGTCCCGTCGTCAGCATCGCCGACGCGCATTTCCGCTCCCGGAAGCGCTGGTACACCGTGTCGGACGGCAGCTGCGCGAAGTCGTCCGTCCAGCGCGGGTACGCCTGATTCGCGAAAATCTCCCGCAGGGCGTACAGCGCGCATCCACCGGGGGAAAGCAGCGGACAATTTGCCGCGTCCGCCTTCTCCAGCGGAAACAGCGCGGGCGTCTGCTCCGGCGAAAGCGTTGATGATGGGCGACCCAGCAGCGTCGTCGGGGCGGGCGTGGCGGCAGTTTGCGGATCATACGCCGAATCCACCGCCAGCACCCACGCGCCCCAGCAAAGCGGATACGCCACCTGCCGCCCGCCGGACAGCAGCCCCGCGAAAATCGGCGCATCGCCCGAAATCGGCAGGAAAAGCCCGTCTGGGTCGGTGATGTCGCCGGGGCGGTAGAGCACCACGTCCGGCAGCAAGGATTCCTCCGCGGTCAGCTCATCCGCCGACACCTGCCGCAGGTAAATCAGCACGCCCGGATGCTGCCGTTCGTAGGCGGACAGCTGCGTTTCCACCCACCGCGCCGCGCCGCCGGGGCTGTGCAGCATCCACACGCGCAGGAGCGTCCGATTATCCCCCGAAAGCCCCGCAATCGGGCGATTCTGCCCGTGCAGATAAAACGCCAGAACACCCGACAAAATCAGCAGAAACACTGACAGCGCGCAGATGATGATTCTCTTCCTCATGTCCGCCCCTCCATGGGGCAGCGTATGCGGATTTTTTCGCCGGGATGCCTTGCAATTCTTGTCGGTTCATGGTATGATAAAAAAAGTCTGTCCAGCAGAGGAGAGGAAAGCATGGGTCGACTGTATCGCTGCCTTCGCGCAGTTGTGCGTGCTGTCACGCCCCGCATGACCACGACGTGGGAAGAGCCGTTTTCGGGCAATCCCAGCGTTTTTGTGTGCAACCACGTCGGGGCGTTCGGGCCGATTGACATGGTGGTCAAGTTCCCCCTGCGGGACGAAGTGCGCGTGTGGTGCAACGAGGGCATCATGAACCGCAAAACCTGCCCTGCCTACGTTCGGCAGGACTATTGGTGGAAGCCGGGCTGCCGCTTGGAGCCGCTGTATAACGCGACGCTGCCGTATATCGCCGCCGCCGTGCTGCCGCCGATTCTCCAAAGCGCGCCGACCATCCCCGTTTACCACGACGCGCGGGTGATGACGACGATGCGCCAGAGCATGAAGGCGCTCAAAGAAGGTAAACACTTGGTGATTTTCCCGGAGCAGCCCAGCGGGTTTGGCGAGCATCACAACTGGATCAACACGGGCTGGCTGAACATCTGCACGATGTTCTACCGCGCGACGGGCAAGAATTTGACCCTCTACCCGGTGCATATCGACCAGAAGAAGCACTGCTTTGAGGTGCAGAAGCCGGTAATGTTCGACGGCAATCGCACCTTGGAGGAGCAGCAGGACGAGCTGGTGAAGCACTTGGCGGCGGGGCTGCGCGGGCAGCATGTGGAGGAATAAGGAAGTTCTAGGGTAACACCGCACAAATGAGGTGGTCGACTGGCGAATGGATTTTTCGTCAGATGCAAATGCAAATTTCGAAGGTTTACTGGATGTAAATCGAGGAATTTGCATGCCGCAGATGGCGGAAAAGACATCGCAAGGCGTGCCGCCGAATTGTGCGGTGGTGCCCTAACCAAACAAAACCTCTGCCGTAGCCAATAAGGGATTTCCCAAAAGTTGCGGCGCCGAAGGTTTCCAAAGGGCGATCGCAGACGTTCGTCTGTTTTCTTGCCCTTTGGTCGCGCCCGCAGGCGCGAAATCCCCTGCAAGAATAGCATAGAAATGAAAATAGCAGCAGTGCCTCCGGGAGCAAAAGCCCCGAAAAGCACTGCTGCTTTTTGATTTCCCTGCTTACGCCATCGACTCCGCCATCTTCTTGCCGCCCAGCACATGGAAGTGCAGGTGCTGCACGCTCTGGCAGGCGTCGCAGCCGCAGTTGCTCACCACGCGGAAGCCGCTCTCGGCGATACCCTCCTGATGCGCGACCGTCCGGCACGTCCGCAGGCACGCCGCCAGCAGCTCGTCGGACAGCGCATCCACCGCATCCAGCGACGCGACGTGCGTCTTCGGCACGACCAGCACATGCACCGGCGCCATCGGGTTGATGTCGCGGAAAGCGTAGGTCTTGTCATCTTCGTAGACCTTGGTGGAGGGGATTTCCCCGGCGATGATTTTGCAGAACAGGCAGTTTTCCATGAGAATCATCCTTTCTGATATTGATTTTGGTGTGCACATTGGCGGATAGGCTATGTGGTCGCGCCCATCTGACGCGACAATGTTGAGTTGAGGGAAAGAGCAAGTTGGGGGGCGCGTCTGCGGACGCGCGAAGTTTGTGTGCTGAGCTGAAAGCGCTTCGCTGTTCAGCGCTCGTACTGCAGGGTTGAGCGCGTTTCCTTCGCTGGTCACACGACAAACAGTTGGGGCGTTGCCCCAAACCCCAGCAGGGGCGCCGCCCCTGCACCCTGCAAGGGGCATTGCCCCTTGACCCTTTTTTTGTCCCCCGGCTTGGTCGCGTTACCTTACAATCTTTTTCCGCAGATTATTCGCAGGGCGTGCCGTCCATGCCGCTTTCATTCAGTCCCGTCAGGCGGACGCGAACAAATTCCCCCTGCCGTCCATTGTAGCCCTCCGGCAGTGTCACCGCGATATACTCCGGCGTATAGCCCGTCCAATGACCATTCACCGGCTCTTCCAGCAGCACTTCCGCCACCTCATTGACCCACTGCTCCCGGTACAGCCTTGCCATCTCGTCGCCCGCGGCAATCAGCAGGCGCGCACGGCGTTCCTTCTCGGCGTTCGAGAGCTGTCCCGGCATCACGGCGGCTTTTGTGCCCTCGCGCTGAGAGTAGGGGAAAACGTGAATTTTGGCATAGCGGGCTTCGCGGATGAAATCGCGCGTTTCCTCGAACTCGGCTTCCGTTTCGCCGGGGAAGCCAGTCAATACATCCGTCGTGAACGCCGCCATCGGGTAGACGGCGCGCAGGTTTTCCATCGCCTGACGGTACATGCGCATGTTGTAGCGGCGCGCCATCCGCTGCAAAACGGTGTCGCTGCCGGATTGCAAAGCGAGGTGGAACTGCGGGCAGACCTTGTCCATCGTGCGGAGGGCTTGCGCGAATTCTACCGTCGCGACGGTCGGCTCAAGGCTGCCGAGGCGGATGCGGCGCACGCCCGGCACGTCCTGCACGGCGCAAATCGCGTCCAGCAGCGTCTGGCGCGGCGTGAAGTCCCGCCCGTAGCTGGTCAGGTGGATGCCTGTCAGCACCAGCTCGGTGAATCCGGCTTGCGCCAGACGTTCGGCTTCGGCACGGATTTCATCCACCGGGCGGGAGCGAATCGGCCCGCGCACGCTGGGGATGATGCAGTAGGTGCAGTGGTTGTTGCAGCCCTCCTGAATTTTGAGCGTCGCGCGGGTGTGTTCCTCCTGTGAGGTGATGGTCAGCGGCTCGAAGGGGGTCGTGGCGTTCAGCTCGTTGACGGCGTTGATGGATGTGTTCTCCCGCAGCGCCTTTTCCAGCAGTTCGACGACTTCGCCGCGGTGCTGTGTGCCGATGACGAGGCGCGCGCCAGTTTCAAGCAGATCCTCCGGCTTGCGCTGCGCCAGACAGCCCGCCAGAATCAGCGCGCTGTCCGGATGTTCGCGGCGCAGGCGGCGCGCCAATTGCAGGGATTTCTTGTCGCCCGTGCCGGTCACGGTGCAGGTGTTGATGACGTAAACATCCGCGTCCGCGTCGAACGGGACGATTTCATAGCCGGCGGCGCGGAATTTCTCCAGCATCGCCTGCGTGTCGTATTGGTTGACCTTGCACCCAAGGGTGTGGAAGGCAGCAGTTTTCATGGTTTCACTCCAATTCACCGTATAGGCAGAACAAGGCGCTTAAGGCGCAAAGTCCTGCGGTTTCGGTGCGTAAAATGCGCGGACCGAGCGTCACGCTTTGGCAGCCGCAGTCCTTCATCCGGGCGATTTCGTCCGCACTCATGCCGCCTTCAGGGCCGATGACAATTGCGAGGTCGCGAATATTCTGATGCTCCCGGTGGAAGGCGGTCAGGCTGTACCCGCGCACGTCCTCCCACGGGACGATGGCGGCTTCGTGTGTTTTCAGCGCCGTCAGCAGGGCGGGGAAAGCAATCGGCGAATCCACCGCCATCATCTGGCAGCGCCCAGACTGCTTGCAGGCTTCGCGGGCGATTTTCTGCCAGCGCTCCTGCTTCTTCGCGCCGTCCTTGGCGCTGAGCTGCACGACGCAGCGGCTCATGGCGACAGGGACGACCCGCGCCGCGCCCAGCTCCACCGCCTTCTGCACAATCAGCTCCATCTTCTCCGCTTTTGGCAAGCCCTGATAAAGCGTGATGCGCAATTTCGCCTCGGTGGAGGGCAGCTCGCTTATCAAGCGCGCCGTCACGCCATCCGCTGTCATTTCCGCGATTTCGGCGGAAAAGCGACGACCGTCCAGGAACAGCTCCGCCGCTTCGCCCGGCTGCATCCGCAGCACGCGGGACGCATGGCGCGCGTCCTCCTCCGACAGCGTGACAAGGCTGCCGATTTCACCCAGCCCGTCAGCATAAAAGCGGTGCATTACTTCTTCCTCCGGGACAGCATGGCGACCCACTCACCCTTGCGCTTCGTTTCCAGAATCGTGTAATCGGCGGCGGTCAGCGCGTTCACCACGTCCTGTTCGCGCTCCTTGATGATGCCGGAGCAGATGAACAGCCCGCCGGGGACGATGTGATCCACCAGCGGCTGCGCGAACATGCAGATGACGTCGGCGATGATGTTCGCCACGCACAGGTCGCACACGCCGTCGCTGCTTGCCAGCAGATTGCCCTCCACCGCGCGGACGCGGTCGGACAGGTGGTTGTGCTCAATGTTCTCCTTCGCCACGCGCACCGCCACGGGGTCAATGTCGATGGCAAGCACGTCCTTCGCGCCGAGCATCGCCGCGCCGATGGCGAGGATGCCGCTGCCCGTGCCCACGTCGATGACCGATTCGCCGCCGTGCATCGCGTCCTCCAGCAGCTCCAGGCACATCGAGGTCGTCTCGTGCGTGCCGGAACCGAACGCCATGCCGGGGTCAATCTCGATGATGCGGTCGCCGGGCTGCGGGTCGTAATGTTCCCACGTCGGCTTCACCACCAGCGAACGCCCCGCCTTGAACGGCTTGTAGAACTTCTTCCACACCTCCGCCCAGTCCTCATCACGAACATTCAGCGTCGAAATTTCCAGCGTGCCGAGGTCAAGCCCCAAATCCATGTGATGCAGTTCGTCGCAGCGGCTGCGCAGCGCCTGCATCCGGTCTGCGAAGGAACTGTCCGGCGTGAACCACGCGTGTACCAGCACATCCTCCGGCATGGAGGCAATCAGATTCGGGTCGATAATCTCCCAGTAGCCATTGGGCTTGTCAGGGTCGGGAATATCCGCGCGATCCTCTACCATCGTGCCGGTCGCGCCCTCCGCCATCAGCGCCTCGGACACAATGTCCGCGCCCGCCGTGGTGGTATGAATTGTCAATTCAATCCAGTCCATGTGTGTACCTTCCTTATAAAGAAAATTCCATCTTGATTATATAGCAAAACCCTGCCGAAATCAACCCGGCAGGGCAAAGGAGATGAAAAACTGTGGCGGAAAGTGCTGGAAAGGGGGAAAATTCCATGATTCCCCCTGCAACAACAAAAGTCAACTATGGGAGTGTGCACCCGAAGGGGTGGAGGGGGCGATCGGAAAGCCCCCTCCTCGCCTCCGCAGAGGCGAAATCCCTGCGCATGAAGCAGAATCTTCTACGCAGAAAGCACGAATCAATCAGTCGTAGAACGACTCTATCCCATCCAGCAGATGCCCCTCGCGCACGTCGCGGGTGGTGGTGTACATCCGCCGCGTCAGCACCGTGCCGCCGCGGTAGTACAGGCAGATGAACGGGCAGTCCTTCGCAAACTGCTCCTGAATGTCGTACAGCACGGATTGGTAATCCGCCTGCGTGACCTGCGTGCGCAGCTTCTTGAACAGCGCATCCATCGTCTTTGAGCGGTAGGCGACGTAGTTGCAGGTGTTGCCGCTCATCAGCAGAAAGCCAGGGTCGGGGCAGACGTCCATGGCGAAGGAAACCAGCGCAATGTGGAAGTTGCCCGCTTTCAGGCGTTCCTGCATCGTGCTGTACGACACCGTCTCCACCGTCGCCTTGATGCCGATTTGCCCCAGCATGTCGGCAATCATGTTCGCCGCCTGCACGCGCACGCTGTTGTCCGGCTCTTCGTAGGTGATGATGTTGTAGGTGAGGTCGGCGGCTTCGTTGTTTTTGTTGGGCTTGTCCACATAGCCGCTGCCATCGGTGTCGTACCAGCCGTCCGCCTCCAGCAGCTGCCGCGCCTTGTTCAAATCAACTTGGAAGTAGGAGGACAAGTTCGAGTTGTACATCCACGTTCCTTGAATCATGGGCGTGTTCGTCCGGTCAACCATGCTCATGTAGACGGACTGGACGATGGAATCAATGTTGATGCAGGAGCGAATCGCCGTGCGCATGTTGTTTGTCATCGAGCCGAGATAGTTGTTCAGCAGCAGGCACTCCAGCTGATTCGTGCGGTAGGTGATGGCAAGCGTGTTGGTGGAGGATTTGTACTGCGCAATGGACAATGAACGGGAAAATATGGCATCGACGTTGGAATACTGGTACGCATTTACCACGTCGGCGTCCTTGCCGTACAGGTCGAAGTAGAGATTCTTGAACTGCGGCGGCTTGCCGCTGTAATACGGGTTCAGCGAGAGCGTCATGCTGCCCTTCGTGCCGTTGGAATAGGGCGTGAAGGCCGTAATCATGTACGCGCCCGTTCCGGGGGGGTTTGCGCTTTCCAGTGCGCTCGCGGGCAGCACCGGGAATGTCATGGCATACAGCACGCCGTAATACTGCCGATCGGCGCGCACCTCCACCGTGTAGTTGTCCCGTGCCTTGATTTCCTTGACGAAGTAGCGCAGATTGGCGTAGTATCCCTTGTTCGTCAGGTTTGTGTCCTTGGCGCAGGAAATGATGTAGTTCGCCGTCGCGACGACGTCGTTCGCCGTCATTTCCGTCCCGTCGGAGAACAGCACGCCCTGCCGCAGCGTGAAGGTCCATGTGCGGCCGTTGCCGGTCTGCGTCCAGCTTTCCGCCAGACCGGCCTGCGGCTGATAGTTGTCGTCAATGGTGATGAGCGAATCGTACATCAGGTCGAAGATGGAAAGCATGTCCCGCTCGACCGGGAAGAGGGGATTCAGGCTCGTCGTCTTGCTGCTCTGGATGCCGATGACCAGTGCGTCACTGGTTGGCGACGCCTGCGCGGACAGCACGGGCAGACATAGAATCGCCATCAGCAGCGCCAGCAGCTTCCGCGCTTTCGTTGGGGTAGAGAAGGGCTTCGTAAATGCCATAGGATGTCGTCACTCTCCCTGCGTATTGTTTGGTCGGGCCGTCCGGCAGCTTGTCTACGGGGATGGTCACGCCGTCTGACGAAATGCCCTTGTCACTCAGCCAACGGGTAACAGTCGTCTGCCCCGCGTGATAGGCGGAGGAGACAAGCACCGCGTCGCCCCGGAACAGCTTGGACAGGTAATTCAAGTACCAGCAGCCGTAGCGGATGTTCGTTTCCGCGTCGTAGAGGTGGTCGAAGGAATAATTGCTGTCCCCAATTTTCCCGGCAATCCATTCTGCCGTGTCTGGCATCAGCTGCATCAGCCCGCGCGCGCCCACGCTTGATTCCGCATCCGTGCGGAAGGAGCTTTCATTGCGGATGATGGCGGCGACGAACGCGGGGCGGAGGTTGTATTCCGCCGCATAGCGCTCAATCAGCGGCTGGTAGGTGATGGAATTTCCGTTTTCGCCCTCGACGACGTGATAGTAGCTCAGCGTGTTCTGCCGCGCGGTTTCCCACTCTTCGGCGCGCATTGTCAAGTACGCCTGCATCAGGTAGTGCGCCGCCAGCAGCCCCAGCAGCACGATGCACAGCCCGACAATCGTCCACGTCAGCCAAAGGGGCAGGCGATTCGGGTCGGCAGTTTCCGTCGGGACGGTTTCCGTCGGGGCGGTTTCCACCCGATGCGGCACGGCGGATTGCGTCGGAAGCGGGGCAGTGCGGCGCTGCGGCGGCTGCGAATACGCCGGATTCATGCCCGCATACGGCGCCTGCGCCTGACGCACGGGCGGCGTTTGCGCGGGACGCTGATTCGGCAGCTGCGTATAATACCCTGTCTGCTGCTGATACCACGCGGGCGCGGCAGAGCGCGGCTGCATGGCTTGCTGCACAGGCGAGGGCGGTGGATTCTGTGAATTTGATTGCGGCGGATAGCCCCGCGTCGGCTGCAACGGATGTTGCGTCACCGGCGGCGCTTCCTGCGCGGATGGGGCTGCCTGCGCCTGATAGCGGTCACTTCGTCTGGGACGCGGTGTGTTTTCCATGCGAACCCTCCTTGGCAAGTTCGGCGGCGTAAAGCGGGGGAATTAGCGCGGCGGTTTCTTCAATCGTGCCGTCTGTCGGGATGACGACGTTCGCCCGGCGCGCCTTTTCTGCCGTGTCCATTTGGCTGCGCAGGCGGTTTTCCGCTTCCTCGCGGGTGAAGCCGTCGCGCACCATCAGGCGGGCAAGCTGCGTCTCGCGGGGAAGCGACGCGCACCAGACCGTGTTGCACAGCCCGTCCAGCTCAGCTTCGTAGAGCAGCGGCATGTCCAGCACGCAGATTTTCGCGCCGCCCTCCTTCGCGCGGAGGATTTCCCGTTCAATCATCTCCCGCAGGAGCGGCTGCATCAGGTCATCCAGCGCATGACGGCGCTCGTCGCTGGCGAAGATAAGGCTACCCAGCGCGCGGCGGTCAAGCGTGCCGTCCGCGTGGAAAACCTCGCTGCCGAATTCTGCGCGAATCGCGGGCAGTGCCAGCCCGCCCGGCTGTGTCAGCGCGCGGGAGAGCTGATCGCCGTCGATGATGGTGGCGCCGAGCGATTTCAGCGTGAGCGAAATGGTGGATTTTCCGCAGGCAATACCGCCTGTCAGACCGATGATGCGCATGAAGATTCCTCCTTCCGGCGCGCAAAGCGGATTTTCAATAGAACGATTCAGCGTGGCAAAAGACTGCAAATTTCGGCAAAATCATCTGATAGAAGAAGCAAAACACCCCGGCAGGGCGTTTTTTTCGCGTCCTGCCGGGAGGTTTGGGGGAAAATCAAATCTTCGTTTCCAGCAGCTTCTTTTTGAGGTCGTTTTCCATCTGATAGAGCGTCTTTTCGGCTTCGACGCGCTTGGTGTGGCCCTCCTGCTGGATGGTCATCACCTCGCTGATGGTGTCGATGAGGCTCTGGTTCGTCTGCACGAGCGTCTCGATGTCGATGATGCCGCGCTCGGATTCCTTCGCCGTCTCGATGGTGCTCATCTTGAGCGTCTCGGCGTTCTTCTTCAGCAGCTCGTTGGTCATGTTCGTGACCGCGCGCTGCGCCTGCATCGCCTGCTGCGTGTGGTGCAGCCCAAGCGCCAGCACCATCTGGTTCTTCCACAGCGGCAGCGTGTTGGAAATGGTGGATTGAATGCGTTCCACCAGCAAACTGTCATTATTTTGCAGCAGACGAATCTGCGGCGCCATCTGCATGGATACCTGACGGGTCAGCTTCAGGTCGTGCAGCTTTTTCTCGAAGCGGTCGCACTGCGCGGCAAGGTCGTTCGCCTTCTGCGCGTCCATCGCGTCGCCGGATTCCGCCGCCTTCGCCATCAGCTCCTTCAGTTCGCCCTCGCGCACGCGCTGCAGTTTCTCTTCGCCCGCGATGATGTAGAGCGTCAGCTGGCGGAAATACGCCGTGTTCTGGTCGTACAGGCGGTCGAACATGGCAACGTCCTTGAGCAGCTGCGCCTGATACCCTTCCAGCGAGGTCGCGATATTTTCGACGTTCACATTCGCCTTGTTATAGCGTGCCTTCATGCGCTCAATGCGGTTGTCGGCACTGTGGAAGATTTTGAAGATGCCCTTGGGTTCTTCCGCGTCCGCCTCAAAGCCCTTCAGTTCAACGACGAGGTTTTCCAGCATCTTGCCGACTTCGCCTGTGTCCGACGTGCGGACGGCTTGCAGCGCGCTCTCGGAGAAATCGCTGATGTGTTTTTGCGCATCCGCGCCGAAGAGCAGCACATGGTCAGGGTTGGTGATGTCCAGCTTGGTCAGGAAGTCCTCAATTGCGGCGCGCTCGGCGGGGGTCAGCTGGCTCTGGTCGAGGCGGGGCGCGGTCGCTGGGGCGCTGGTCTGCGGCTGCGCGGCGGCAGCGGTCGGCACGGCAAGCGGTTCAGCTGTGGTCGATGCGGGGGCGGCAGGCTGCTGCTGAATGCTCTGCGCGGGGGCTGCGGACGGCGCGACGGGATCGGGAACATCCGGCGTGAGGGAAAGCATCGGGAACTGATCAGCCATGGGAAAATCCTCCTCGTGTATATTGATAATTGTTAATTTTGATAGAACTTCTTCTGCTGCCGGTCGGCTTCGGGAATATCCTCCTCCGGCATTTTCAGCACGGGTGCGCCCTGATTCATTTGCCGCGCCGCCGCCGTGCCAGATGTGTGCAAATCCGCCTGCTGCGTCGAATAGGGGACAGACGCGTTCTGCTGCTGCCGGTTCGCCTCTTTCAGCGATTCGGACAGCACACTCTCCATGTAGCCGTCGCGCTTGAGCATCTGTTCCAGCACGTCCATGTCCGCGCTCATGTCCAGCATGTCGTCCTTGTGCATGGCGTCAAGCTGCTTCTGCGCGGCTTGCAGAATCATGTCCAGCGCGTGGATGAGGTTCTCGCGCGTCGTGTTCATCTCGCTGTACGACACGCCGCGGGTTTTCATCGTGCGGTAGGACTGCAGGAGCTTGAGCGTCGTGGGCAGATAGTAGCTCATGAACTTGCGCATCCGGCTGGCTTCATTGGGGTCATCGACGACTGTTTGCAGCATCTTGCGCACCAATTCATCAAGGTCTTTCAGCCGCCGGGTCATCACGAACTCGTCAATTTGCTCGCGCTCGGCGGCAATCTGGCTGAGCAAGTCCAGTCCGCCGGCGACAACTTCCTTCGCGCGCTGGTCCTCCGGCGTACCCACCTGAATCACCGGCTCTTCCTTCACGCGCTCGCCATTCTCGGTGTGCAGGCCGTCCAGCGGCGTCGCCATCGTCTCAATCAGCTTCTTCAGCCCGGAGGCAATGGCGAATCCACCGACGAACCGCCAGAAGCCGGGAATCGGCAGAGAAATAATCCCCAGAAATGACACCCAGAACGCAATCTGACCGGCGATAACCGCTTTGGTTTCCTTTTTCTTCTTGGACTTGCTCATGGAAGTCTCCTTACTCCTCAATCAATCGCGGGATGCTGTCATTATACCGGAAAGCGGCGCGGATGCGCAAGGGGAAGCGGCGGAAAAATACGCTTTGCCGCCTGAAAAATACACTGTGACCGCGCAAAACACAGCAACCCTTTCTATTATAGCACACTTGCCGGGCAAAAGGAAAGCACAAAAGATGAGAATTTCATGAAACTTGCGCGTTCTGCCGGGGGAGAATTGCGCATACCTTGTCCCGAACAACCGAAAGGAGGAAAACGCGGTGGATGCGCAGCTTCGGAAGGAAACGGTGACGATGGAGCAGGTGACGGCACACGGCGCGTCACAGGCGGTGGTGGAAGGCGAAATTACGCTGCCCGGCGGCCTGCGGGAGGAAACGCACGTCCTGCACGCGGGCGGGATGGCGGTGGTGGACAGCGCCGAAAGTGGGGCTGACCGCGCGACGCTCTCCGGCAAGGTGATTTTCCACGTCCTCTACACGCAGGGCGCGCCGAATCAGGTGCATGTGGTGGAGGCGACGGCGGATTTTATCCACCAGTGCGATTTGCCGGGCGCGCAGCCGAAAGGTCGCGTACAGGCACAAGCGCGGGTGGAGCATGTGGATGCCTCAGTGCAGGGCGGGCGGCTGAATATGCGCGCGATTGTGCAGCTGGATGCCCGCGGCGCGTCCACACAGGCGCTGGAGGTGCTCACAGGGGTGAATGTGCCGGGCGGCGCGGAAGTCGCCGCGCAGGAGATTGCCCTGCGCCGAACCGTCGCCAGCGGACAGGCGGATACGCTGCTCCGGGAGGAATTTGAGCTGCCGGAAGGCCTGCAGGTGCGCGAGACGCTCTGCGCGGACGCGGCGGCACAAATCAGCGATATCACGGGCGGACAGGGGAAAATCGGCGTGGAAGGCACGGTGACCATTTTGGCGGTGCACGCCAGCGATTTGCCCGGCAAGCCGCTTGTCGTCACGCACCATGAGGCGCCGTTCAGCCAGACGCTCGAACTCAGCGGCGAAAGCGGTGATTTGCTTGATGCCCGCGTGACCGTGCGTGACGTCGCGGTCGCCAGTCAGGACGCGGGCGACGGGGGAAAGACGCTGCGGGCGGAAGTCCTCCTTGGCGTGCAGGGGACGGCGGACACGCAGGAGAAGCTGACTGTCCTGCGCGATGCGTACACCTATCAGGGTGCGGCGCTGACCTTTTCCGGGCGCGACGTGGTGATTCGCACGGGGCAAAGGCGCGCCTCTGCCGCTGAATCCGGCAAGACGACGCTGCTCCTGCCCGACGGCACGCCCCCTGTGCGCGGGATGCTTGCCGCGTTTGCCACGCCCATCATGACCGCGCAGGACAGCACGGGCAGCCGCTTGAACACCGAGGGGATGCTCGAAATCACCCTGCTGTACATGACAGACGAGAACACCGCGCCCGTGACCGTGCATCAGGAAACGCCGTTCCGCACGTCCTTTGCCGTCTCTGCCGCGCCGGACAGCATCATTACCCTGACGGCGGATGAGGTGGAAGCCACGCCGATTACCTCCGACCGCGTGGAACTGCGCTACGTCCTCCGCCTGACCTGCGACGGCGTGGAGACGCAAAGTGCGCACCTGTTGACCGACGCGCAGGAGGAAGCGGCGGATGAGGTGGACGACGGGCTGTACCTGTGCTACTGCCAGACTGGCGAGGACTGGTGGACGCTGGCGAAGGAATACCGCGTGCCGCAGGAAAAGCTGCGGCGGCTGAATCCCGATTTGCCGGATGCGCTCAAAGCGGGCACGGGCGTAGTGGTGTGGAAGAAGAGTCCATAAGCAAACAGGTCGGAGGCAATCGCGCTTCCGACCTGCTTTGGCATATCAAATTTGTTCGATGACGCTCTCCATGCACGTTTCGCACCGAAACACCCTGTCATACCGCTTTTTCAGCGCCGCAAACGCCCTATCCGCCGTGTCTTTTGTCTCGAACGCGCCGAACACCGCCGACCCGCTCCCGGTCATCAGCGAAGCCGCCGCGCCGTAATTCCGCAAATTCGCAATCGCATCCGCAATTGCTGGACGCATCTGTTCACTCACCGGCTGCAATACGTTCCCCAGCGCCGGGGACAGCGCGCGCAAATCCCCATCCGCCAAAGCCGCCTGCGCCGCGTCATTGTCCGGACGGAACGAAACCGCCTGCGCGTGGTACGCCGCAAATACGTCGCGCGTCGAAAGCCCGCCGCACGGCTGAATCACCACCAGCGGGAAGCACTGCCCGCAGGGGAGTTCCTGCATTGCTTCCCCAATGCCGCGGGTGCGGGTCAATCCGCCGCGGATGCAGAACGGCACGTCCGCTCCCAGCGTCAAGCCGACATCTTCCAGCTCCGCCCGCGTCAGCCCGGTTTCCCATAGGCGATTCAGCCCCACCAGCACGCCTGCCGCGTCGCTGCTGCCGCCGCCCATGCCCGCCCCAACGGGAATGTGCTTCACAACGTGGATGTGCGCCCCCAGCGGACAGCTTGTTGCCTTTTGCAGCGCCCGTGCCGCCCGCAGCGCCAGATGATGCTCGTCCGCCGGGAGCAGCGGCGTGCCGCCCGTCGTCAGCGTGATTTCGCCGTCTAACGTTTTCTCCAGCGTGATTTCGTCGGCAAGCGTCACGCTCTGCATCAGCATGTCCATCAGGTGGTAGCCGTCCGCCCGCCGCCCGGTAATATCCAGCGTCCAGTTGATTTTTGCCCGTGCTCCAATCCGCAGCATAGCTTTTGCCCTCCACAAAAGTGTCTTTCCTCTATCATACGCCAAACGCGGTGATTGTGCAAGGCGAAAAAATGTGCTATACTATAAGCGCCGCCGACAAAAGGCGGCAAACCACACGTTCGGATACAGTCCGAGAGGAGCAGAAGTGAAGAAACAGGATAAAACGCCCGTGCTGATTAACCTGGTCAGCACCATCCGCGACGAAGAGGGCGAGCAGGAAGCGCCGATGCAGCTGTTCTGCCGCGGAGAACTTAAGAAAACCGCCAGCGGCTATCTCATCCGCTATCAGGAGTCCATGCCGACGGAGGATGACAGCGAGATGGTGACGAGCGACGTGATTCTGTCGCTGTCCGAGCACCGCGTGACCATGAGCCGTCCCGGCGAATACGGCACGACGATGGTGTTCGTAAAGGATCAGCGCTTTGAGGGCGCGTATCACACGCCGTTCGGGGATATGGCGATGGCGGTGTTCCCGACGCAGGTCAAGTGCCGCGCAGCGGACGACGCCGGGATGGTGCACCTCGAATATCAGCTGGATGTGCAGGGGCGCTTCACCGCCATGCACACCATTCACATTGACTATTGCGCGACGGGGGCGCAGTAAGGATGCTGTCGGCGCTTCGGCAGGAGCTGCAGGAGATGCTGGCAACCGTGACGACGCTTCGCCGTCCGGCGCTGCGGCGGTCGGAGGATGCGAACGCGCTCTTCGCGACGGATTTGCCGCTTTTGGCGGATGCAGCGGATTTCTGCCGACTGGCAGAGAAGCACGGCTGGCGAACGTGGATGCAAGGCGGCTGGCTTCTGCTGGACAAGCTGCCGAATCCGCCGGATATGCCGACAAAAATCCCCGGTGCGCCGGGTGAACTCGGCTGCTGCCTGTCGCTGCTTGCGCGCCATCCGGATGATACGGCGGACAGCACGCTGCTTCGGGCACTCCTGAAATCGGCGGATGCCGGCGGTCAGGCGATGGAGAAATACTGCCGTATGCTGCATCGGGATTTAGCGGCGCGCTTGCGGACGCACAATCCGCTGCCGGGACGCTTGCTGCCGTACCTTTGCCGCGCGGCAGAAGAAAGGACGGGAAATCCATGATTATCAGCTGTATGGGGCACGCAAAATTTGTCATTGAGCTGGACAACGGCCTCCGCATCGTCACTGATCCGTATGATGCGTCGTGCGGCTATCCCGTGACGGCGAATCCGGCGGATGTGGTGCTGGTGTCGCATCAGCACCATGACCACAACGCGGTCGAGACGATTCCGGGGAATCCGCGCGTGATTGACCGGGCGGGGGATTTTGACCTCGGCGGCGGCGCGGCGGTGCGGGCGATTGAGGCGTACCACGATGAGCAGCAGGGGAAGCTGCGCGGCAAGACGCTGCTGTTCTGCCTGAAGGCGGAAGGGCTGACGGTGATGCACCTTGGCGATTTGGGGCACATGCTGACGACGGAACAGCGGTTGCTTTTGGGCAGTGCGGATATCGTGATGCTGCCCGTCGGTGGGTACTACACGATGGACGCGCCGATGGCGAAGCAGGTGGCGGACGTGCTGCACGCGCGGGTGATTCTGCCGATGCACTACAAGACGGAAGCGAATGCGTCGTGGCCGATTGCGCCGGTGACGGACTTCCTGCGCCTGTATCCGGAGAAAGCGGAGGAGCTGCCGCTGCTGCGGGTGTCGGCGGGGGATTTGTCGTGCCAGCCGCACTTGGTGGTGCTGATGCCGCTGAGCTTGGGGAATGTCAAAGCGTAATGAAAAATGCCATCGGGAGCGAATTGCTTGCCCGATGGCGATTTTTTTGCTTTTGGGGAATATGATTGGGGATTATTGCGGTTGATTTATGCCGTGATTTGGGGAAAATAAAGGTACAGTAACGATGAGTAGTTTCAATACAATTCAAGAAACATGGGTGCGAACCGAAGGGGTCGAGGGGGCGATCGGAAAGCCCCCTCGTCGCCTCCGCAGAGGCGAAACCCCTGCCGCTCATGGCGCAGTCAACTCCTCCTCAATCCCATTCGCGCTGATTGTCAGCGGGCGGCGCAGCATCCACACGGCGATAATCAGCACCGCCGCGTAGACCGCGCTGCCGGTCAGCCGCGTCATCATCAGCCGGAAAGAACCCTGCGCCGTGCCGAAGCGGTCAATCAGCGCCGATTGCAGCGTCAGCAGCGACAGCAGCGCCGCGACGAGCGAAAGCACTTTCGCTGCCGAGAGAATCGGGCTGCCGAGCTTGCGGAAGCGAATCAGGTTCGAGATGGCAAGAAACATCATGACGAAGGTGTAGAGCGCGGAGAGGTAAATCAGGTGGCCGGGCAGTGCGGAGACGGATTGCCCCGATACCATCAGCAGCGTTAAGCCGCCAATCGGCACATTCAGCGCCAGCAGCGACCACGCGACGCGCCGATAGCAGCGGGATTCGTGGCGCGGCAGGGCGTCCGGCGGCAGCTTCCGCCCGCGGTGGTGCGAGAGCGTCAGGTCGGTGCGGACGATGGCAAGCATCAGCGTGTAGATGCCCAGCGACAGCAGCCACATCGACCCGCTTTGCAGCGCAGTCAGCAGGTTATAAGCCGCGTAAAGGTAGTTGAGCACCATCACCAGCTGCAAATTCACGCTCGCGCGGAAGATTCGGTCTTGTTTGTACTGCACCGCCAGCGCGCTGCCCAGCAGCAGCCCCAGCGCACGGCGGAGGCGCTTGCTGCCCGGATTTTCCTTGGGAGAAGCAGAAAATTTGAAAAGCATCGTCGTTTCCTCATGAGAAAGCAGATTGCCAAAGCGCTTTCCCTTTGGCAAGTTCAACACGGGGCAGGCAAAATCCTGCTTGATACCGCAAAAAAGTGCAAACGAAAACAGGACACTGCCGAAGCAATGCCCTGTTATCTCTCGTGATAGCTCGTGAGAAGCAGCTGTCTCGAAAATTAGTTGAGACCGAAGCGCTTCTTGAAACGATCGACACGTCCGCCGGTATCCACCAGCTTCTGCTTGCCGGTGTAGAAGGGATGGCACTTAGAGCAGATATCCACTCGAAGTTCCTTCTTGGTCGAGCCGGTTTCAAACGTCTCACCGCACACGCAGCGAACGATGCACTTGCCGTAGTTGGGATGGATCTTTTCCTTCATTGCGATTTCACCTCTTTCGCGTATGCAATGATCAGCTTATTCAGCCGCAGAAATCATTGTATCATATTTGCCGGGGGATTGCAAGCCTTTTTTCTCTGAATCCGAAACTTTTTTCTGCTTTTTTGGGAAGCAAGGCGGATTACTGCTTCATCAGCGCCGCCCAGTCCTTGATGCGGACAAGCAAATCCTCATTGTTGGTCGTCTTTTCCAGCATCGACAGCAGCTGCGGAATCATGTCCACCGCGCGCAGGCTGCCCAGCATCTCGTGGATGAGCTTGATGCCGTCCAGCTGCTCCTTGCTGGCGATGAGTTCGGCGCGCTTTGTGCCGGAGAGCAGCAGGTTGACCGGGGGATAAATGCCCGCGCGCGCCGCCGCCGTGTCCAGCACAAGCTCCATATTCGCCGTGCCCTTCAGGTCTTCCGCGATGGAGTCATCCACGCGGCTGCCCGTTTCGATGTTCATGACGGCGAAAATCGTCAGCGAACCGCCTTCACGCAGGCAGCGCGCCGCGCCGAAGAGCTTCTTCGCCTTTTGCAGGCTTACCGGATTCACCATGCCGATGGTTTGCCGCCCCTGCTGAACAGCCGCGGTTGTGTAAACCTTGGAGAGGTAAGTCAGACTGTCCACCAGCAGAATCACGTTTTTCTTCATTTCCACCAGCCGCTCGGCGCGCTCCAGCACCATGTCGGTGATGCGCAGGTGATTTTCCGGCGTCTGATCGAAGGTGGAGGCAATCACCTCGCCGTGCGTGTGGTCACGGTAGAGCGTCGCGTCCTCCGGCGTGCCGCCCAGCAGCAGCGTCATCACCACCGCATCCGGATGGCAGATGCTGGCTGCGTTTGCAATGGAGGACAGCAGATGCGCCTTGTCCACAGCAGGCGGGCAGTGAATCAGCCCGCGCTGACCAAAGCCAATCGGCGCAACGAGGTCAATCAGGCGCATGTCAAGGAACTCATTGCTGCCGCCTTCCACTTCGAGGGTGATGTGCTCGTGCGGATAGCAGGGCGTCAGGGCGTCAAACGCGGGGCGGTTCGCCACCGAATCAGCGGGGCAGCCGTTGACCTCGGTGATGTAGAGCATAGCGGAGTACTTGTCGCCGTCGCGCTGGGGACGTACCTTGCCGGTTACAAAGTCGCCCGTGCGGAGATAGAAGCGGCGAACCTGCGCCATCGAGACGTAAATATCGCGATTGCTGGGGGTGAGCGACGCGCCGCGCAGGAAGCCGTAGCCGTCCGGGTGCAGCTCCAGAATGCCCGAACCATCCTGACATTCCGCCGGGGAGAGCATGTCGCTCGGCGAACCCGCCCACATGCTCTGCAAGTCTGACGGTACGTCGCGCTGGGGAATGTTGAAGCCGGGCTGGCGGGCGCGGCCGCTGTCGAAGGCGCTCGGCGCATCGTAGGAACGGGAATAGCGGGGAGCGTCCGTGCCGAAGGCGGAACGCGGCGCATCCGTGCCATAGGCAAGGCGGCGGTCAGGCGCATCCGTGCCATAGGCGGGGCGGCGATCAGGCACATCCGAGCCATAGGCGGAGCGGCGATCGGGAACATCGCTGCCGTACGCGGGACGGCGGTCAGCCCAGCTGCTGGTCGTGCGGGGCGCGTCATACGAGCGGTCATTCGTAGAATCTGCCTGCGCCGCCGGGCCAAAGCGCGTGTAGTTTACCGGACGCGCCGGGCGGGCAAAGTCGTTCCCCTGCGGACGTGCCGGGCGATTGCCAAACGAATTGCTGGATGCCTGATACGCAGGCTTGCTGCCGAAGCGCGGCGGCGTCGCGGGCGCTTGATACGCCGGGCGGAAGCCGCTTATGGCGGGGCGCGCATCCGATGCGGGCTGTGCGGGCGCAGCGGGTTTTTCCGCTTCCGGCTTGGGCGCGGCGACCGCAGGTGGGGCGACCGCGGATGCCGCGACCGCGGGTGCGGCAGTTTCCGGTTTGGCGGCGGCTGGTACGGGCTGCTTGTTGGCAGGCGCAGGGGATTCCGACGGCTTCTCATCCTTCACGGCAGCGGGAACCTCGGCTTTTTCCACGGGGGATTCCTGTTTGTCGTCAGACTTTGGAATGGGGGTGAAATCCATCGGCACAGCGGGGATGTCGCTGTATTTCGCGTTGCGCGCGCGGTCGAGTTTCTCGACGATACCTGCCTTGGAAATGCCCGCGCCGAGCTGCACGCCCATGGCCTTGGCAACCTTGCGCAGCTCCAGCACCGTCAGCTGACTAAAATCTTGATTCTTCCATTCGGACATAGCTTGAAAAAGCCTCCTTGCTCTCCCAAATCTCTGTAATCTATATTATCCGTTACGGCTGTTCATTGCGGGCGACGATGAAGTCGCGGTGCACTGCCTGCTCGACGAAATGCGAAAAGTCATCATACGGCGGCTCGGTCAGCGGCGTGAAGCCTGCGTTTTGCAGCAGCGTCAGCAGCGTATCCTTGCGCAGCGTCAGCGTGTTGAAGGAAATCGCCGCCGCGCCGCCGCGTTTGAGCGCCCGACGCCACGCGGGGAGGATGCGCTCCAGCAGCTTGGAGAAGCTCTCCGCCTTTTTCCCGTTCTGAGGCGCGTGCTGCACGCCATAGGGAAGGTCGCAGACGAGCAGATCCGCCGGACGCTTCTTCAGCAGGTCGCCGACAAGCCCGCTGTCCCCCTCCGCCAGCATCAGCGTGCGCACATCATCCGCCGCGAAATGCTCCTTCGTGTCGCTGAAGGTGTATTCGGCAATCGGCACGGGGGTCTTTTGCAGCGTGCGGCTGCTCTGTGCGAGGCGGTGCTTCAGGCGATGGAATTGCAGATAATTGCTGAAATAATCCGCCGCTTCCTTCAAATCCTTGCGGTCTATGTCGAGGCAGACGGCGTTCATGCCGTTTTGCAGGGCGACGAAGCCGGTTGTGCACTTGCCGCACATGGGGTCAAGCACGGTCAGCGGCTGTTCTGCAAGGGCGAAATCACTCGCGGCACGGGCGCAGTTCATCATCATATGGGTGAACGCGGCGCTCGTTTTGCCCTTGTACTTCAAAATCTCCGAGAGGTCGTCGGGCAGATAGGCAGTGCGTTCCCAATCCAGCGGGCGCAGCAGACCGCCATCCACGCACTCGAAGAGCATCAGACGTGTGCTGTGCGTGCCAAGCAGCGCAAGGGCTTCAGGAGTCAGCGCCTTCGCAGAGAAAGTCAGGCATGGTACGCCGCCGATGGTCGTCACCTGCGTTTCAGCGGGCAGGGAAAGCGCACACAGCAAACAGGTCAACTCGGCTTGACCAAGTTTGACCTGCGCGTCACGGTAGCGGATATTCGCGTGTGGGGCTAACTGCAAGCAAAATTGCATAGAAGAAACATACTCCTTAGCGCAGTAAAATCAGGGTATCAAAAAAGGCACACAAAAAAAGAATAATGATGTAAAAAAATCAGCCAGCAGGGACGTAAAGTGCAAAATCACCATATAGAAAGGCATGAGAAACCTGCTGTTGCCAATAGTATAGCAAAATACACGCGATTATGCAAGGGGCAATAGGAAAAATTTTTCTTATTGCGGAATGCGAAATTCGGAATGCGGAATGAAAAAGTGCGGACTGTGAAATCAATGCAAGCGCTGCCGCCTCACCATGAATAGATGGAGAAGCAAACAAGTATGCACACGAAATTCCGCATTCCGCATTCATCATTCCGAATTAAAAAAAGAAAACCCCTTCCGAGGAAAAACCTCGAAAGGGGAATGCCATTGCGCACAATCAGCACATTCGTGGCGAAGGGCAAAGAACCCTTACAGCCGGACCATTGAGAAATGCCGCGGGGCAATGATGGCAAATGCCATCAATACTTGCGCTTGCGGGCAGCTTCGGCCTTCTTCTTGCGCTTGACGCTGGGCTTTTCGTAATGCTCACGCTTACGAACTTCCTGAATCACACCACTGCGGGCGCACTGACGCTTGAAGCGCTTCAGAGCACTCTCCAGGGATTCATTCTCACGGACGCGTACCTCGGACACTGTTATCCCTCCTTTCGCTCATCTCGCCTTGACATCAGCCACATAGACAGACGGATGGCGAACCGTATAGCTATTATAGCAAAAGATGATGCGCACGTCAATGCCTAATTGCAAATTTCCGAAAAAAATCTCCTGAAAATTGCGGATTTACGCGTTGCGGACGATGCTTTCCAGCACATTGACCATTGCTTCCATCGCCTCGACGGTAATCATTTCCTTTCTGCCGTGGAAATTATAACCGCCGGTGGAGAGATTCGGGCAGGGCAGCCCCATGTAGGACAGGCGCGCGCCGTCCGTGCCGCCGCGGATGGGGGAGATGACGGGGGTCACGCCGTTTGCCTCAAATGCCGCCTTCGCCTTCTCCACCACGTCCATGTGCTGCTCCATGATTTCGCGCATGTTGCGATAGCTGTCGCGGATGACGCACTCAAACGTCCCCGCGCCCCACTTCTGGTTCAGGTAGTCGGTAATCTGCTGCACGGTCGCCTTGCGCGCGTCGAACTTCTGCGCGTCGTGGTCGCGGATGATGTACTGCAGCGTCGCCAGTTCCTCGTCGCCCTCCATGTGCATCAGGTGGTAGAAGCCCTCGTAGCCGCAGGTGTGCGCGGGCGTTTCCGCCGGGGGCAGCATGCTGTTCCACTCAATGGCCATCAGCAGGGCGTTGCGCATCTGGTTCTTCGCGCTGCCGGGGTGGATGTTCACGCCGTGTACCTTGATGGCGCACGATGCGGCGTTGAAGTTCTCGTACTCCAATTCGCCCAGCGCGCCGCCATCCACCGTGTAGGCGTAATCCGCGCCGAAGCCTGCTACATCGAAGTGATCCGCACCGCTGCCGATTTCCTCGTCCGGCGTAAAGCCGATGCACACCGTGCAGTGCTCCGGCGCATCGGGGGCGGTCAGCCGCTTGCACAGCGCCATGATTTCCGCCACGCCCGCCTTATCGTCCGCGCCCAGCACGCTGTCGCCGCTGGTGACAATCAGCTCCTGCCCCTGCAAGTCCTTCAGGAACGGGAAGCCGTCGATGACCACGCCGTTTTTGAGCGTGATGGCGCTGCCGTCGTAGTGCTCGATGATGACGGGATGCGTCGGGCCCTTCACGCCGTCGGATGTATCCATATGCGAAATCAGCCCGACTTTCGCCGGATGATTGCCCTTGGCGGGAATCGTCGCGTACACATAGCAGTGGTCGTCTACGCGGGCGTTTTCGATGCCCATTGCGTGCAGCTCGTCCACCAGCATTTTGGCCAGCACCCACTGGTTCGGCGTGGACGGGCAAGTGCCGCTCGTCTCGCTGGAGGTCGTTTCAATCTGGACATACCGCAGGAAATTCTCTTTGACGTTGGACATGGGAAACCCTCCTTATATCATGTAGATTTTGTGGATGATGTGGATTTTTGCCGTCGCTGACCGGGGTTGGCGTTTCGCAAAGGCGGAAGCGCTTTATTCCGCGTGATGATGCAGCGCCGCGATTGCGGTCTGAATCCCATCCACCGCCGCCGACACGATGCCGCCCGCGAACCCCGCGCCTTCGCCCGCCGGGTAGAGCCCATCCACCCGTTCCGCCATCAGCGTCTCCCGACTTCGGGGCAAACGCACCGGCGACGACGAGCGCGTCTCCACGCCTGTCAGCAGCGCATCCGGATGCGCAAAGCCATGCAGCTGCCCATCCATCCGCCGAATGCCGAACTTCAAGTCCTCGATGATGAAATCAGGCAGGCACGCGCGCAAATCCGCCGGCACAACGCCCGGACGGTAGGTCGGCTGCACGTCGCCAAGGCGCGTCGTGGCGCGGTCGTGCAGCAAATCCTCCACACGCTGCACCGGCGCTTTGTACCCGCCGCCGCCAAGCCGGAACGCCGCCTGCTCAATGCTCCGCTGCCACACGAAGCCCGCCAGCGGGTGATCGTCGCCAAAGTCCTCCGGACGCACGCCCACCAGCAGCGCACTGTTCGCGTTTTCGCCCGCGCGCGCGTGGTAGCTCATGCCGTTGACGCACAGACCATCCGGCTGACTTGCCGCCGCAATCACCTCGCCGCCCGGACACATGCAGAAGGTGTATGTTCCGCGACCGTCGGGCGTATGGACGGCGAGCTTGTAGTCTGCCGCCTTCAGCGCGGGGTGCGTCCAGCATTTGCCGTATTGGCTCTGGCTGATGAGCGCTTGCGGATGCTCAATGCGCACACCCATGGCGAATGGCTTCTGCTCCATGCGCACGCCCTGCCGGAACAGCGTCTGCATGGTGTCGCGCGCGCTGTGACCGATGGCGAGAATCACTGTGTCGGTGCGAATTTCCTGTGTTTCGCCGCCGCAGAGCACCGTGATGCCCTCCATGCTTTCGCCGCGCATCATCAGCCCGGTCAGGCGCGTGTCAAACCGCACTTGACCGCCCAGCTGGATGATTTCCTGCCGCATCGAGCGTACAACGCCCTTGAGCAAATCCGTGCCGACGTGCGGTTTTGCGATGTACAGGATGTCCTCCGGCGCGCCGTGATCGACGAAGGTTTGCAGCACCGTGCGAATCAGCGGTGATTTCGTGCCGGTGGTCAGCTTGCCGTCGGAAAACGCACCCGCGCCGCCCTCGCCGAACTGCACGTTGCTTTCCGGGTCGAGGATGCCCTGCTCCTGCATCATCTGCACGGATTTTGTGCGCTCCTCGACGGGCTTGCCGCGCTCGATGAGAATCGGCTGCACACCCGCGCGTGCCAATGTCAGCGCAGCAAACAGCCCCGCCGGGCCAGCCCCGACGACAACGGGTGGATGCTCGAACCGCGCTTTCGGCAGCGTCGGCGCCTTGGGGAAGGTGAACGGCGCCGCACTCCCCGGCTTGAGCCGCGCGAGCACCTTCGCTTCATTCTTCAGTGTCACCGCGACGCTCAGGACGAAGTGCACATCCGCCTTGTCGCGCGCATCGACCGCCTTTTTGAGCGGCACGACGCTTTTGAGCTGCTCCGGCGCACATTTCAGCTTGCGGAGAATCAGCGCATTCAGCGTTTCAGGGGTGAAATCGAGGGGGAGGGAGAGCGAATCGAGACGAAGCATGGGGAACTCCCTTCGTTAATGCGGAATGAGGAATGCGGAATTAGGCACGCCGGCCCCGAATAAACACGCGGGCACAGCATGAAGATGTGACCAACTGAATCGCGCGAAAGGGTCAAGGGACGAAGTCCCTTGTGGAGTCCAGAGGCAAAGCCTCTGGCGGGGGTTAGGGGCAGCGCCCCTCGGTCTCCCCCAATCAACACGCGGGCATAGCATGAAAATGTAACCAACTGAATCGCGCGAAAGGGTCAAGGGACGAAGTCCCTTGTGGAGTCCAGAG
>ENA-UONV01000167-UONV01000167.1-human-gut-metagenome-genome-assembly--contig:-CS4-NODE-167-length-90407-cov-43.434102_pt1 | contig 90407 bp, 71 predicted proteins | sample MGYA00242461_ERZ724008 | MGnify/ENA metagenome assembly ERZ724008 | reverse complement strand
GACCCTCTGCTTGTAAGGCAGATGCTCTCCCAGCTGAGCTAAGCTTCCATATTGCGTCCTGAGGTTATCACCTCAAGATTACCTTGTTTCCTTACTCCGTTTGCCGAAGTTTTTGTGCTCTCTTCAAGCGACTATTATATTATACACGCTTTAGAGTGATTTGTCAAGCGTTTTTTATAATTTTTTTTGAAAAAAGTTTCGTTATTTTTTCAAACGGCTTTGTTATGCGGTTTTCGGGACGTATAGCCCTCGTTTATTCCCACGTTTTCCACACGTCCGGACAATATCCTACCGTTGCCTGCCTTCCGTTTCGCACTATCGGCGTTTTGAACATCGCAGGATTTTCAAGCAGCTTTTCTATTTTATCGTCCTCATACGCTAGATATTGCAGCGTGCTGTCCTTATATGCCTTTGAAGAAGTGTCGATAAGCTTTTCATAGCCGCCGACAGCCGCCGACACGCTGTTGAACTCGCCCTTCGACATACCTTTGGATAATAAATCTATCGACTGAAACTTTATTCTGCGTTCCTTGAAATAACGCTCCGCCTTTTTTGTGTCAAAACACTTAGCTTTACCGAAAATCTGTATATTCATATCACGATACCTTTTTGCCGTCATTATTGCCGATGAAGAAATAAACCTGCGCTGATTTCTTATCATTTCACGGCATTATGAACTCTCCCAAGCAGTTCTTCTTTTACCGCACGATAAAATCAGTGCTTCCACAGCCATCTCACATCGAACTTCTCACGTTCTTCGGGAACGCTGAGCATCTTTATCGAGCAGGCAATAGTTATCATAAGCATACCTATCGACACTGCCTTCACAGGCTCTATAAAGAACGATACAAGCGTTGTACAGCAGTAGGTGATAATAGTGCAGTAGCAGTGAGGAGTTATCTTTATCAGCGTCATAAACAGAATAAAGAAGAAGCACAGTGTCAGTACGGTAGTCCAGTTGGGCCACATACCCGCAAGAGAGCCGAATGTGACCGCTATAGCCTTACCGCCTTTAAACTTTGAAAATACAGGCAGGATATGACCTATTACCGGAGCAACCAGCACTATAGGGAGCATGACCTCAGACGGATTTTCAGTGTGCATATAGATAAATACAGGCAAAAATCCCTTTCCCATATCGCACAGCAGAGTCAGTGCACCGCACAGTACGCCGCCATAACGGAACGCATTGGCAGTTCCATAGTTCTTGTCGGGACTTTTGGATATTATGTCCTTATGAAACAGCTTTGAAATGATGCTTGCAAACAGAATACTTCCGAGCAGATAGCCCGATATCGCAAAAAACAAGCCTGTAAGCATATGTATCCCTCCGTATCAGTTAATGATCATAAGTTCCTTCGTTGTATTCGTTAGATTGCGGCAACCGTCTTCGGTCACAACCACCATATCTTCAATTCTTACGCCGAATTTACCCGAAATATACACACCGGGTTCGTCTGTCAGTATCATACCCTCTTTGAGCATATACTGCGATGACGGTGAAGCCGTAGGCGCTTCGTGTATCTCAAGTCCTACACCGTGACCCAGTCCATGTCCGAAATACTTTCCGTATCCCCATGCATCAAGCGTACTTCTTGCTACACTGTCTACCACCTTGCCGCTGATATCGGCACGGATAGCCTTCATAGCGTCAAGATTTGCGAAAAGCACAGCATCGTACATTCTCTTCATCTCATCTGTCACCTTGCCGATAGCTATCGTTCTTGTCATATCCGAATGATAGCCGTCATAGGTCGCGCCGAAATCAAGTGTCAGAAAATCTCCGTTTTCGAGCTTTTTATCGGTAGGCACTGCATGAGGCGAAGCGGAATTTACGCCCGATGCCGCAATGGTATCGAACGATTTCCCGTCTGAGCCGTACTCTGCCATATAGTATTCAAGCAGTGCGGCAACGTGCTTTTCCGTCTGTCCGGGCTTTATGTCGCGCAGAAGCCTGGAAAAAGCCTTTTCCGCTATTCTCTGCGCCTTTACTATCTTCTCTATCTCTTCGGGTGTTTTGATAACACGCATTTTCTCAATCATATCCGACAGCTCACGCGAACTGTCGAACTTTATGAACGAGTAGTTTGCCTTGTATCTGTCAAGCTCAGTTACCGTCATAGCACTGCTTTCGATACTGACAGTTGTTATGCCGTGCTTTGTCAGCAGGCTCATAAGCTGGCTTTTTGCGTTTTCAAGAAGCACTACTTCACAGTCTGTAACACGTTGTTTAGCCTTGTCGAAATAGCGGAAATCGATAAGCAGATAGCTTGCCTCTTTTGTTACAAGTATCATACCCGCAGATGATGTGAACCCACTGAAATATCTTCTGCTTATATCCGACGTTATAAGCGCCGCGTGTCTTTCATCTGCAAGATTATCCGCAAGCCTTGCTATATTTCCCGCATTCTTAACCATATTTCCTCCGTTGCGGCAAACCGCATTTTTTCAAAAGATAATTTTAACACTTAAATATTAACCGAAAATCAACCGGTATACTTAATCAATCCATGTTGAGCGCGTAGAAAAGCGCCATCATATAGCTCTTTTCACCGAAGCCCGCGATAGTACCCTTGCATACGGGAGATATCACGGAATGGTGTCTGAACTCTTCTCTGACGTGAACATTTGACATATGGACTTCTATTACGGGTATCTTTACAGCCGCGATAGCGTCCCTTATAGCGTAGCTGTAGTGCGTATATGCGCCGGCATTGAAGATAACGCAGTCGTACTTAAGCCTTGCGTCATGGAGAGCGTCGATCAGCGCGCCCTCGTGGTTTGACTGGAAGAAGTCGATCTGTGCGCCGTTCTTCTCGGCGCAATCCTTAAGTCTTTCGTTTATTGCCGCAAGTGAATTATCGCCGTATACCGATGGTTCACGTTCGCCTAGCAGGTTTAGATTAGGTCCGTTCATTACAAGTATTTTCATTTTATTTTCCGTCCTTATTTCAGATAGCCGAGGTAAGCTTTTTTCATAGTTGATGCGTCCTCCGCCTGTGTTCCGTCCGATTCACAGATGACTGTGCAGTTAAGGTTTCTCTTCGCGAACAGTTCGCACAGTGGTTCATACCGCGGTCCATAAACCTCGTCTTCAAACGTCAGATGACGTTTTTCACCGCCGGAGGTATATTCTATCTTTGAAAAGTGGATATGCATCTGCGAAAGTCTGTCGTGCCCGAGCTTGTTTTCAATGCTGTCGAGTATCGCGGCATAATCGTCAATAGTCTTTATCGCACCGAGCGTTCTCGCGTTAAGGTGACCGAAGTCGACACACGGGAGCATCTCATCGTCAAGTGTGCACAGCTCGATCACTTCCTCAAGTGTGCCGAGTTGATTTATCTTACCCATAGTTTCGGGGCAGATGATAGCCTTCAGTCCCTCGCTCTTTCGTGCGGCGACCGCCTTTGAAAGCGTCTGCTTTGCAAGGTACAGTGCTTCTGCCCTTGTCATCTTTGAGCATGAGCCCGAATGTACTACGACCTTAGTCGCTCCGAGCTTGTCGGCGGCTCTGAGTGAGTCCATAATATAATTCACGCTGTTGTCACGCTTCTCCGCCTCAACGCTTGAAAGCGATATGAAGTACGGAGCGTGGAGCGTTACGGTTATATTATTATCACGGGCAAGTGCGGGCAGCTTTTCATAGGTTGCCGCCGCAATGCGTACTCCTCTGCCGCACTCGACCTCATAGCAGTCAAGCTCCATTGACGCAAGATATGCGGGCAGCTCATCGGGAAATTTCTTCTTGCCGAAGCTCAGCGAATTACCGCCCGGTCCGAATTTAACAGCCATTACTTATTCTCCTTGGATCTAAGCTTTGAGTAATCCCTGTGAAAAAACAGGTTCTCGGCTTTTCTTTTAAGTCTGAATGTCCACGCGCTCTCCATATGGAAAGGCTCGACCAGCACCGATACCGCGCCCTTGATATTTCCTGCGATTATATCGGTGAATATCTGATCTCCGACTACTGCTACCTGATTTTTCGGCACGCCCATTATCTTTATCGCTTTTGATATGCCGAATGTAAGGGGCTTACAGCCGTTTGCGGTAAACGGAAGTCCGAGCTTCTTTGCGAGCGGCGCTACGCGCTTTTTCGTGTTGTTTGATACTATACGCATCGGTACACCGATGCTCTTCATATGCCGGAGCCATTCCGGTACACCGCTTTCGGCGGCAGGGTTTCCGTGCATTGACAGCGTATTATCAAGATCAAGCACCAGTGCTTTTATATTATATTTATCAAGAAAGTCCTCATCTATGTCAAGAACTGAATTTATCCAAATCTGCGGTTTAAAAATCATACCGTATCCTTTAACAAAAAATAACAAAAATAAAAAGACGAACAAAGCGTCAGCATGAGGCTAACCTTGTCCGCCTTTTATTACCGTAAGTAAATAATTACTTAAACTTGCGCTTACGAGCAGCCTCGGATTTCTTCTTACGCTTTACCGAAGGTTTTTCGTAGTGTTCTCTTTTACGAACCTCTGCGAGGACGCCGTCTCTGGCGCATGATCTCTTGAAACGCTTGAGAGCTGTATCTAAAGATTCATTTTTGCCTAAACGTACTTCTGCCATCTATATCCCTCCCTTTGCCAAATGGCACAGGTTATAACTCATACAAATTTTATAAAGATGTATGCTAGTATTATACAATATCGTACCGAATTTGTCAATACGTTTTTGAAAATTTCGTAAAAATTCTTACAGAAATTTATGTTTTCATCTTGTAGAAAAAGTCTGTTTTTATAAAAAACAGCAAATTTATAATCCCTATCCCCCTGCCCCCTTTCCCCGGAAAGGGGGAAAATACGGGGACTGGCGTCCCTGCGACCTGCCTTGGGGCTATGCCCAAAGCAAGGATGCTTTGGGTGCTTGCTAAAAGTTTTGCACGATGCAAAACCAGCAGAGCAAGCAACGCTAAACACCCATTTTTAAATTAAAAGAGTTTATTGACAGTCTTAATATTTTACCATTGTACAGTACCGTCTTTAATTCAGAAACTGCTTTACATCAACTTCCTCAGCGTCCTGCCAGAGTCTTTCAAGGTCATAGAAATCTCTTGTTTCCTTATAGAAAACGTGGAAAACAACATCGATGTAGTCAAGAACTATCCAGTTTCCGCTTGCCTTGCCGTCAATGGACTTAGGCTCTTCGCCCTTCTCGCCGAGCTTGAAATCGACCTCATCTGCAAGTGCCTTTACCTGCGTCGAGCTTGAACCGCTTGCAATTACAAAATAGTTTGCAAGTATCGTAAGGTCGCGCACCTTGAGTATTTTTATATCATCTGCCTTTTTTGAGTCGAGAGCCTTTATGCCCTCTTTCAGAATTTCTATATCAGTCATTTTTAGGATTTTTCCTTTCTGTTTCGCTTTTTCTTGCTCTCATGAGCTTGGTGTAAAAATTATACCCCGCTATCGTGCACGGCGGTATTACTCCGCCCTTGCCGAGCGTTTCGCCTATAGAATATTTTAACGCATTGTACATAGCGTTGTCAAGATTTTCAAAGCTCATTTCACGGTATTTTTCAACGTCCTTATAGCTTCTGTCGGCACTTGTCAGATCGCCTAAGTAGACGATTTTTTCAAGAAGCGACATATCGGCTCTGCCTGCTGTGTGATAACGTACTGCGTTTAAAATATCGTTGTCCTTTATTCCGAGATTTTTTGAAATATGATACGCTCCCGCGGGGCCGTGCCAGAGCGCCGGAGTATATAATTCTTCATCGCTCACATCCATATTGCTGAGTATCGCCTGAGATTTCATGGCATTCGGCGTTTCTTCCTTCTTTATATCGTGAAGAAGTCCCGCAAGATATGCCTTTTCCTCGTCACCGCCATGCTTTTTAGCAAGCGCCAGACACATCGCGGCAACATTCACGCTGTGTGTAAAACGCTTTTTGGAAAGTGTGTCTTTAAGGAGCTTTACATAATTCGCATATTTCTCGGCATAACGCTGTTCGTCCTTGCCCTGTTTCTCACACATACAGACCACGTTCCTTTATATAGCTTTCAACATCTGCGGGGACAAGTCCTGTAATGCTCTCTGCGTTTTTCAGCTTTTCTCTTATCTCTGTCGAGCTTACCTCAGTGACGTGCAGGTTAAGTACCTTTATTCTGCCCATTTCTGCGGCATATTCGCACATATCGCTGTACTCACTGTTTTCTCTTGCGGCGGCAACCACCTTGCACTCGCCCAGAAGTGCCTCATAGCGATACCATTTATCGAAATAGAACAGCATATCTCCGCCGATTATCAGATAGAACACAGCATCGTCGGGATACTGCCTTTTAAGCTCACGGATAGTATTTATCGTGTAGCTTGTACCGCCCATACGCTTTTCAATATCACTTATCTCAAACTTGCCGCTTGCTATTTCGTCTGCAAAGGCAAGCTCACACATCTTAGCCCTGTCCTCAAAAGCGATAAGTCCCTTGTTGCTTTTGTGCGGCGAAACGCAAGTGGGGATTATCAGCATCTTCTGAAGCTTAAGGTCGGCGAAAGCTTCTTTCACCATATTTATATGTCCGTTGTGAATGGGGTTGAATGCCCCGCCGAATACGCCTATTTTAATCATCTAAGCTTATCTTCCTTTTCTTTACGTCCTTGTTCTGTCTGTAAAGGACTATCTTTGTGCCGATCACCTGTACAACTATGCTGTTTGTCTTTTCGCCAATCTCACCCGCAAGCTCCTTTGCGCTGTAGCCGCAGTTTTCAAGAACTCTTATCTTGATGAGCTCTCTTGCCTCCAGTGCGTCCGAAAGCTGCTTTATGAGCTCGTCCGAAATTGCGTTCTTTCCTATCTGAAAGATAGTGTCATAGTTACTTGCAATGCCTTTCAGCTTTGCTCTCTGTCTGCTTGTTATCTCCATTTATTTTCTCCGTTTCTTATCTTATAAAGAAATACCATACGGCAAATACAGCGCCGAGCTGTAAAACAATAATTACCGGTATTCCTATCATAAATCGTTTATGCTTTGTCTTGTGGTGGAACAGCCGCATCGAAATATACATTGCGACCGAGCCGCCGAGCGCCGATATAAGAAAAAGCGTGCTTTCCCTTATGCGCCATCTGTCCTTTTTTGCTCTTCTCTTATCTACCGCGGGGAGTATAAAGCCTGCGACATTTACAATGCCGAGGTATACCCACAGCAGATATAGCAGTATATCCTTGATATCCATTACTTTTTATTGAGCTCGTAAGCAAGCTTTTCAAGCGCTCTCGCCCTGTGGCTTATCTTGTTCTTTTCTTCGTCCGAAAGGCAAGCCATGCTTGTATCATCATCAAGCATGAATATCGGGTCATAACCGAAGCCGTTTTTACCTATAGGCTCTTCTCCGATAAATCCCTCGCACTCGCCTGTAACGCATATTTCATAATCATCGTCACGGATAAAGTACAGAGCGCACACGAATTTTGCGTTTCTGAGCGGCTTGTCAACACCTTTCAGCTCATCAAGGACTTTGTTTATCCTGTCCTCGTTTGTAGCGTTCTCGCCTGCGTATCGTGCGGAATATATTCCCGGTGCACCGCCTAAAAATTCTATAGCAAGCCCGCTGTCGTCCGCAAGCACGGGAGTATGGGTAATGTCATAAATAGTTTTTGCCTTTATATGCGCGTTCTCGCTGAATGTTGTGCCATCCTCGGGTATTTCTGTATCTATCCCTGCTTCTTTCATGGAAACAGGCTCATAACCGAGAGGCGTCAGCATTTTCTTAAATTCTTTTATCTTGCCTGCATTGTTAGAGGCGATGATCAGTTTCATATATTGTCCTTTCGTATACGGTGCTGTTATTCAAACAGTGCTTCCACATAATCTTTAGGTATAAACGGCTGAAGATCATCTATCTTCTCACCGACACCGACAAGCTTTACAGGTATACCAAGCTCTTCTTTTATAGGTATTATTATACCACCTTTTGCCGTTCCGTCAAGCTTGGTAAGAACGATACCCGTAATATCCGCAGTTTCCTTGAACAGTCTTGCCTGGTTTACCGCGTTCTGTCCCGTTGTTGCGTCAAGCACGAGCAGAGTTTCGACACGGCTGTCGGGCGCATTGTTGTTTACTATTCTCGCTATCTTCTTAAGTTCGTCCATAAGGTTCTTCTTGTTGTGAAGTCTGCCCGCCGTATCGCATATAATAACGTCCGCATCTCTTGCAATGCCTGCCTTTACAGCGTCAAACACAACAGCCGCAGGGTCGCTTCCCTCGGAGTGTTTTATAATATCAACACCGGCACGCTGTGTCCACACCTCAAGCTGTTCGATAGCCGCCGCACGGAACGTATCCGCCGCCGCAACGACAACCTTTTTGCCGCTGTTTTTAAGGTTATATGCGAGCTTTCCTATAGTGGTCGTCTTGCCTGCGCCGTTTACACCGATAACAAGTATTACTGTCGGCTTTGTATCAAGAATAAGCTCATTATCGCCATCAAGTATCCCGGAAATTATCTTCTTAAGAAGTCCCTTAACTTCATTCGGGTCTGTTGTGCCTGTAGCCTTTACCTCTTTTCTTAAAGCCTCACAGATATTTGCGCTTGTCACAGCACCTATATCCGATAAAATAAGCGTTTCTTCAAGCTCCTCGAAAAAGTCCTCGTCAATTTTCGTGAACGAGTTTATAACTCCCGTTATCTTGCTTGCAAGCGCGTCTTTTGTGCTCTTTAAGCCGTTTTTCAGCTTTTCAAAAAATCCCATTGAAAAATTTTCTCCTACTTTTTTATATATTCGACCAGCTTTTCCTCAGCCTTGTCTGCATCGACCGTATAATCGGGAATAAGCGGTTCTATGCTCTTTGTTATATCCACGCGGTAGAATTTCTTGTACGATACACTGAGAACAAGCTTTGACTCAGGGAGCTGAAAACTCAGCTTGTCGCCGTATGCGGTCGGCATATTTCCCGGTGTTTCACCTATCACCTTACCTATGCCGTTGTCCTGTATCACCGTTGCAAAGTCCATTGCCGAGCTGAACGTGTATTGCGATGTGAGCACATACACACTGCCATCAAAAGCGTTGTCTACAGGCTTGTTCGGTGTTATCTCATCACTGTAGGAAACAAGGTTTCCTCCTTTTCTGATATCAACACCGCCGAAAAGCATATAATCGCTGATATCTATATAGCGCAGAAATTCGTTTATGACTTCTGTTGTTCCGCCGCCGTTACTGCGCAGATCAACAGCTACGTTTTTTATATCGTTATCTTTTACCTTACCGAAAAACTCTGACAACTTTTCGGTGTATTCTGCTGACATTTCACAACGGTTGAGTGTGAAAACACCGAGCGAATTTTCTTTATCGATCTTGTATGAGCAAAGCTCGAGCTGTTTTCTTGCAGGCGGCTCGTCTGTCATATCAAAATGCTTTGTTTCTTTATTACCGCTGAAAACAACATCTATTCCGTCAGATACGTCTGCACCGAGAAGCGTAAGCCAGCTGCCGTATTGCAAAGCCTCACCGAACATATAGTCCGCATAGAAGCTGACCTGCGGCTCGCACGGGAACACCTTTTTGAAATGCTCCTTCATACTGTCCGCCGATATGCCGTCAATTGATAAAAGTGTGCCGTTCTGATACGCGTCGCTTATTTCGTTTCCGCCGCTGACATACTCTGTACCGTGTACGGTAACTATAGTGTGTGCATCGTCAAGTGTGCAGACAAGCTCGGCAGATTTGTCCCACAGCTCGGTTATCGTCACGCTGTCCTTGCTCATCAGTTCTCTGCGCAATTTAACATAACTGCTGTTGAACTTATTTTCTGCATTTCCGTCTGTCAGAAGTGCAGGGTGATTTGCACTTACGGTATCAAAGACATATTTCAGATCTTTGACTGCCTGCTCCTTGCTGATTTTGGTTTCAAGCGGCAGTGTCGGCTCGAGCTCTTTGTTACTGTCAGCACCGCAGATTTTCATCACTGCACCGCCGACAAGCAGCACCGCGGCAAGCACTGCGGCAATAATTCTTGATTTTTTCATTTCCTACCCCATAATTTCATATACATTTTCCGTTTTGCTTGTTTCTATGCGTTTTCAAGCTCGTTTAAAAATTCCTCGCTGAACTCCTGTCTTAACAGTCCGGATACGCCCTTTTCCTGCATATAAACGCCATACAGCACATCGCACAGCTCTATTGTACCTCTTCTGTGAGTAATTACCATAAGCTGAGTGTTATGCGAGAAACGTTTAAGGTATGTAGCGTACTTCTGTACATTGGCTTCGTCAAGCGCCGCATCGACCTCATCGAGCATACAGAACGGTGTAGGTCTGTGCAGTAATATCGCAAGGTAAATCGTCAGCGCTACCATCGATTTTTCACCGCCCGACAGCAGCGACAGGCTCTTTATTACCTTTCCGGGAGGTGCGGCATATATCTCAACATCGGAGTTCAGCACATCGTCCGGGTCGGACAGCTGAAGTCTTGCTTCGCCGCCGCCGAATATCTCACTGAAAAGCATTCCGAAGTGATTGTTGATAGCTTCAAAGCTCTCGGTAAATCTCTGTTTTATGTCCTTTATCAGGTCTGTTATCAGATTTTCAAGCTCTGTCTTTGACGTTTCAACGTCCTTTAACTGTCCCGCAAGCACGCCGTAACGCTCCGATACCTCTTCAAGCTCTTCTATCGAGCTGTAGTTTACGCTTCCGAGCGCCGCGATACTGCGCTTTATCTCTGCAAGCTCAGCCTTCAGCATAAATACGCCCGCGTCATCGACCGGCTTTGCGCGTTCCCTGGCTTCACTGCGCGTCATCTCGTACTTGTCCCACAGTCCCGAAATTATCTTCTCGGTCTGGCTTTCCGCCGAGCCTTTACGCTCTTCCTGGCGGGCAAGGTCTGCGCTGAACTTTTCCTTTGCCTCGGTAAGCTCCCTTATCGACTTGTTGATCTCGCTGATGCGCTTTTCAGCCGCATTCGTAAGCGAAACGTTATCGGCTATAGCCTTTTCGTTGTCGCCCGCTGTCTTTGCTATTTCCTCGGTCTGAGCTATCTTCTGAGATATAACGCTGTTCTTCTGTTCTATGCCGTTCTTCAGCTCTTCTATTTTTTTCAGCTGTTCGCTTCCGCCGTCGCTGAGTGCAAGAATTGATGCGTCTATGCCCTCTATCCTTGTGCGGATATTCGATATATCGCCGTTCACCGACAGAATATCCATATTGTTCTTCTGTATCCTGTCGGCAAGCGTTTTTCTCTTGTCCTCAGCCGCATCAAGTCCGCTTCTCTGCTCGGATAACGCCGCTTCATTCTTTTCTATCTCGGCAAGTACGCCTTCAAGCTGTGACTTTGTATCGGAAAGGAGCTTTCTGCCGTCATTCTCGGCTCTTTCCTGAGCGTCAAGCTGTTCCTCGGCGCTGTCGCGCTGTGCGGTGAGCTGTGACAGGAGCTGTTTTATACCGTCACGCTGTGCCTCAAGTCGTGCTATCTTAGGCTCGCACTGCGATACAGTTTCGGCAAAGCCCTCCATCTCAGCCGCCATCTTTGCGACTTCCGCCTGCAACGGCTTTAGCTGCTCGCTTTCGTCCTTTATCTTTGCATTCAGCTTTTCGATCTGCTCGGATAACAGCGCAAGCTCCTGCTTTCTGGCGATTATGCCTGCGTCATTTCTTACGCTGCCGCCCGTGAACGAACCTCCCGCGTTGATGACCTGACCGTCAAGCGTCACTATCCTGAAACGGTATCCGTACTTCTTGGCAATGAACGATGCCGTGTCGATATCCTCAACTACCGCCGTCTTTCCGAGTATGGATTTTACTATGCCGTCATAAAGTCTGTCGTATTCGACAAGGTCGCAAGCCATACCCTCAAAGCCGTTCTCACTGCTCAGTCCGCCGACCTCGAGCATTTTTCCCTTTACGCTTGTCAGCGGGAGGAATGTAGCGCGTCCGAGGTTGTTTTCTTTAAGATAACGCATACTGCGCTTTGCTGACTCTTCGTTGTCGGTAACGATGTTCTGCATAATGCCGCCGAGGGCTATTTCTATAGCCACGGTGTAGCGCTTATCCACGCTGATTATATCGGCTACCGTACCTCTTATGCCGCTGAGCCGTCCTTGCCTGTCAGCCATTATTACCGACTTTACGCTTGACTGGAAGCCTGCCATATTCTTGTCTATCTCGTCAAGCACCTGATGACGTGAGGCTTTCGTTTCGTGCTCCTTGCGGAGCGTTTCAAGCGTCTGACCCGCTGTTTTCAGCTTGTCATTCTTATTGGCAAACAGCTTTTTATATCCTGTCAGCTTGTTCTCGGCTTCGGCTTTTTCTTCCTTCGCCTGCTCAAGCTCTTCATCTGTATCGGTAAGCTTTATTCTCTGCGCCTTTGCTTCTGCCGCAGCATTTTCTGCGGTTCTTGTAAGCTCCTCCTTACGCTTTGAAAGCTGTTCGGAGGTCGACTCTATCTGCTGTACCGAAAGCTGGAGCCGGGTTCTTTTAAGATACAGCTGTCCCTGCTTTTCGTCAAGCTGTCTGTACTCGCCCGAAAGCGTTTCACCCTCGGCATCTATGCCGGTAAGCTCTTCTGTCAGGTTTTCACTGTCGGCTTTCAGCTGTGCAATGAACGCCTGCTTTTCTTCTATCTCATTTTCGAGGTTTTTCTTATCCTCTTCAAGCCTTGCCTTGCCGCTCTTGCCGTCCTCGATCTGCTTTTCGGTTTCAGCAATAGCTTCTTCTGCGTGGGAAATGTCGTTACGCAGTACGGCTATCTCAGCCTTTATATCGCTTATGCGGTCTTTTGCCGCGTCACTGCCGGCTTTCAGCTTTTCAAGCTCGGCACGGAGCGTCATTCTGCGGTTGTTGTTGTCCTCTTCCTCGGCTTCAAGCTTTGCTATATCCCTGTCGAGGTTTTCGCACTGTGCCTTGCTGAGAAGAAGCTTATCCTCTGCTTCCGAAATTGTCTTTTCGAGTGCGGACAGCTCGTACATACTTACCGTTATATCAAGGTCTTCTTCTCTTGCAAGCAGTTCCTTAGCCTTTTTTGCCTTCGCCGCCTGCTTTTCAAGCACGGGGAGTCTTGTTTCAAGCTCCGACGCTATATCACGGATACGGAGCAGATTATCCTCGGTGCGTTTGAGCTTGTTCTCTGCGTCCTTTTTCTGCGCTAAGAATTTTGATACGCCTGCCGCTTCTTCAAACACCTCGCGGCGCTTACTTCCGCCCGATTCTACTATCTCAGATACCTTGCCCTGACCGATAACGCTGTAGCCGTCACGACCAAGACCCGTACCCATAAAAAGCTCGTTTATGTTTTTGAGAAGCGTTTTGGCTCCGTTTATCTTGTACTCGGACTCGCCGCTTCTGTACAGCTTACGGGATATTACAACCTCATCGCTGTCTACTCTGAGCGCTCTGTCGTGATTATCTATAGTCAATGTTACGCTTGCAAAGCCCATAGGCTTTCTGCGCACAGTTCCGTGGAAGATAACGTCCTCCATTTTATCTCCGCGCAGACTTTTCGCGCCCTGCTCTCCCATTACCCAGCGCAGTGCATCACTTATATTACTTTTGCCGTTGCCGTTGCTTCCGACAACAGCGGTCATTCTTTTATCAAAATGAAGTATGGTCTTATCGGGAAACGATTTGAACCCGTATATTTCCATAGATTTAAAAAACATCAACCGATCCTCTCCGCACGGAGATCCGTGCCTTTCTCTTCCTTTATTTTAAAGGAAATCCCGCGCTGTGAAAGCGCATTGCGGTTAGCTCCGCCCTGTCCTATTATCTTGCTTATATTACGCTTGTCAGTGTAGAAAATATATTTTCCCCCGTCCTCACACACGGCGTTCATTTTATCAAGATACAAGATGCTCTCTGCTATCTCTCGCAGTGCCGGGTGATATACTCCGCCGATCATTTCCTGCTCAACGTCACGGCTTGCGTGCAGTCCCATACGGATAACGGCAACTCCCGCTTTATTGAACATATCGAGCAGCTTTGCGCATAGCCTTGTCGTCTGCTCAAATGTAAAGCTGTCATACACACCGCTTTCGTGCAGTCTGCCAAGCTCGGTGTTTTTCAGTATAACAGTAGGGTAAATTCTCACCGTGTCGCAGTGAAGCGCGATAAATTCGTTTGCCGTATCGATACAATACTGCTCTGTATCCTTATACAGTCCGGTCATCATCTGAAGCCCGAGCTCGAAGCCGTACTGCTTTATAAGCCGCGATGCACGCCTTACGTCTTCAGCTGTGTGTCCTCTGCGGTTAGCTGTCAGCACCTCGTCATTCATACTCTGCGCACCGAGTTCTATCGCTGTCATTCCGTATTTTTTCAGGATATCAAGTATCTCCTCATCAATGCAGTCGGGTCTTGTAGAACAGCGTATGCCGTCATACTGCTCGGGATATGCGTCTGTATAACGCTTGGCTACTGTCAGCAGTCTTATCATATAATCGCGGTCTATTGCGGTAAAGCTGCCGCCGAAAAACGCTATCTGCGCCTTTGTACCGCTGTTTTTCAGATTTTCAAGCTGACCCTCAAGTATGCTTTCAAGCTCCTTTTCGGTGACGGGCTCGCTGTGTCCGCTTATCGTCTTCTGATTGCAGAAGCTGCATATATGCTTACAGCCGTAATGCGGTATAAATACCGAAATGTTAGTTTGTTTCATATCCCATAAGGCTTATAGCCTCTTTTGCGGCGCTCTGCTCCGCTTCCTTCTTGCTCTTACCCTTGCCTGTACCGATTATCTGACCGTTCAGAAGCACGTTTGCGGTGAACTGCTTATTATGCGCCTGTCCGCACTCATCGCTTATCTCATAAGTCACACGCTCCTCGGGGTTCTGCTGGATTATCTCCTGCAACACCGTCTTGTAATCTCCGAGCAGGAATTTACCCGTACTCAGCTTATCGAGCGGAGGGATAAACGGCAGTATGAAATTCCTTGCCGCTTCAAATCCGCCGTCAAGGTAAATTGCCGCTATCAGCGCTTCAAATGCGTCCGCGAGTATAGAGTGGCGATCTCTGCCGCCCGTATGCTCTTCTCCTTTTCCCAGGAAAATATACTTGCCTAAATCTATTTTCCTTGCAAAGGGATAAAGTGCATTTTCACACACAACGCTTGCTCTTATCTTAGTAAGCTGTCCCTCGGGCAGGTTTGTAAGATTTTCAAAGAGATGCTCGGACACAACAATGCTCAGCACGCTGTCGCCTAAAAATTCAAGGCGCTCGTTACTGCGCAGATGTTTGCCGTTTGTGTATGACGAATGAGTAAGAGCTTCTTTTAAAAGCTCGGGATTTTTGAACGTATAGCCTATTATCTGTTCAAGCTCTGTCATTTCTTTTCCTTTCAATAATTCTCACGGGAGGGAAGCCCCTCCCGCAAGCCAAAAATCAACCTTCCGTATTTTCCGACAGCACCTTTTCCATCTCTGCGATAACATTTCTCTCGACGAAATCCTTAGCCTGTCTTACGGCGTTCTTGAATGCAAGAGCGTCACTGCTGCCGTGTGCCTTGAGCACGGGCTTTGCCGTACCTAAAAGCGGCGAACCGCCTGTTTCTCTGTAGTCCATCTGCTTGCTTATTTCCTTGATGCCCTTCATAGTAAACATTGCGCCTATCTTTGTACCGAGGTTGCGGAAGAATATCTTTTTGAGCGAAGCCTTCATAAACTTGCCCATACCCTCGACTGTTTTAAGATAAACGTTGCCTGTAAAGCCGTCTGTAACCACAACATCAACCTCGCCGAGTGCGGCATTTCTGGCTTCAACGTTACCTGTGAAGTTCAGTGTGCTGTTTTTGAGGAGCGCGTAGGTTTCCTGTTCAAGCTCTCTGCCCTTTTCTTCCTCCGCGCCGACATTGAGAAGTCCGACCTTGGGGTTATCAACGCCCATGATCTTGTTCATATATACACTGCCCATTACAGCAAACTGTCTTAACATATCGGGGCGGCAGTCAACATTTGCGCCGCCGTCAAGCAGTATATACATATTCTTAAGACCGGGCATAATGGGAGTGAGTGAAGGACGCTTTACACCCTTGATACGCTTAACTATAAGAGTACCGCCCATAACAAGAGCCGCCGTACTGCCTGCGCTTATCATAGCGTCTGCTCTGCCGTCCGCTACCATCTGCATAGCCACGCCCATAGAGCAGTTCTTCTTTTCCTTTAATATCATCTTGGGGTTATCCTCTATTTTGATAACTCCGTCAGCCTGCTCAAAAGTGATGTGATCCTTGGAAAGTCCGAGCTTTGTGAAGCACTCGTCAAGCTTCTTTGTGTCACCTGTCAGTACAATGTCGACACCGTATTCCTTTACAGCGGCTACCGCGCCCTTTACTACCTCGTCGGGTGCATTATCTCCGCCGAATGCGTCTATAGCTATTCTCATAATCCGTTTTCCTTTCGTTAAGGTAAAATCTGTTTCGTTTACTCTTTGATAACACCCTGCTCGCAGAGTGCTTTTCTCAGATCTGCAAGACCCCTGTCAGCAACCGTCCTGTATCTTAACTTCTTTTCCTTTATCCTCTCGGTGAGCGGAGGTAATATACCCATATTCGCACCCATAGGTTGAAAGTCCTTATTCTCTGTGCTTATATGCTTTGCAAGCGCCGCCGTCATACAGGTTTCGGGCAGTTCGAGCGGCTTTTCGCCGTCAAGCGCCCTTGCGAGGTTTATTCCCGCGATAATTCCCGATGCCGCGCTTTCGACATATCCCTCAACGCCCGTCATCTGACCTGCAAAGTAGATATTATTGCTGTCGATCAGCTTAAAATTCTTGTCAAGCAGTCCCGGAGAATTAAGGAATGTGTTTCTGTGCATAACACCGTATCTTACAAACTCCGCGTTCTGAAGTCCTGTTATCATTGAGAATACTCTCTTCTGCTCGCCGAATTTCAGGTTTGTCTGAAATCCCACAAGGTTATAAAGCGTACCCTCGTTGTTTTCTTTTCTGAGCTGTACAACCGCATAAGGTCGTCTGCCTGTCCTCGGGTCGGTAAGACCGACGGGCTTCATACAGCCGTAACGCACACTTTCTATACCGCGCTTTGCAAGCACCTCAACAGGCATACAGCCCTCATACACCTTGAGATTTTCAAAGCTTTTGAGCGGTACGCTCTCGGCATTTACAAGCTCATTATAGAACGCCTCGTACTCTTCCTTTGTCATCGGGCAGTTGATATAGTCAGCCTCACCCTTGTCGTAGCGCGTTGCAAAGAACGCAAGGCTCATATCAATGCTTTCTGCTGTAACTATAGGTGCCGCCGCGTCATAGAAGCTGAGCGGACTGCCGCAACGCTGCTGTATCTTTTCGGCGAAAATATCGCTTGTAAGCGGTCCTGTTGCTATTACGGTGTTACTTTCGGGGAACTCGGTTATCTCGCCGCTTACGATCTCTATATCCGGGTGATTTGTTATCATTTCGGTCACAGCGTCGGAGAACTCCGTGCGGTTTACCGCAAGAGCACCGCCTGCGCTGACCTTTGTCTTCTCTGCCGCGATCATCGTGACAGAATTCATATAGCGCATTTCTTCCTTAAGCATACCGCAGGCACTGGCAGTGTCGGCACTTTTCAGCGAATTACTGCATACAAGCTCTGCAAAGCCCTTGTACTTGTGGGCGGGCGAATACTTTTCGGGCTTCATCTCGCAAAGTCTTACATGAAAGCCTCTGTTTGCGAGTGCCCATGCTGCTTCAACCCCCGCAAGACCCGCGCCTATCACGGTAACGGTATTTTTATCCAATTTATCTATCCTTATCAGTCGTTTTTCTTATCCTCATCGGCGGGGCGTACATATCCGCAGCCGTCCTTTGCGCAGTATACCTGACCCTGCTTGCCGACCTTTTTGAACAGCGTCGAGCCGCACTTGGGGCACTTATCCGCAAGAGGTGTATCCCATGTCATAAAGTTGCAGTCCTTGTAGTTCTCGCAGCCGAAGAAAGGCTTACCCTTCTTTGACTTCTTGGCAAGCATCTTGCCGCCGCAGTGGGGGCAAAGTCCGCCTGTTTCGTTTACTATCCTCTTGGTGTTCTTGCACTCGGGGAAGCCCGAGCAACCGAGGAACTTTCCGTAAGGGCCTATCTTTATGACCATAGGCTTACCGCACTTGTCACAGACTATATCGGTAGGCTCATCGGGTATCTTCACCCTCTTGCCCTCCATATCCTTTTCTGCCTTTGTAAGCATCTTGTCAAAGCCTGTGTAGAACTTTCCGAGTACATCGACCCAGTCGGCCTTTCCCGCTTCGATCTTATCAAGGTCGCTTTCCATCTGTGCGGTAAACTTTGCGTCCACTATACGCTCAAAATGACCCTTCATAAGGTCGGTTATCACTATACCGAGCGAGGTGGGTTTTAACTGCTTTGCTTCGCGCTCGACATAGTGCCTGTCAAGTATCGTGGCGATTGTCGGCGCATAGGTAGACGGTCTGCCTATGCCGTTTTCCTCGAGTGCCTTGATAAGGCTTGCTTCTGTATACCTCGGTGGCGGCTGAGTGAAATGCTGGTTGCCTGTAAGCTCTTTTACTTTCAGCTTTTCGCCGACTTCAAGAGCCGGCAATGCGCCGCCCTCCTCTTCGTCATTATCCTTGCTTTCTTCATACAGCTTTGTAAAGCCGTCAAATTTTACGGTGTATCCGTTTGCCTTGAACAAACACTCTCCGCAGGTGATATCGACTGCCTTTGTGTCAAGGAGCTGATTTTCCATCTGGCTTGCCATAAAGCGCTCCCATATCAGCTTATACAGCTTATACTGGTCGCTTGTAAGCGCAGACTTTACCTTTTCGGGAGTAAGCGTGATTATTGTCGGACGGATAGCCTCGTGCGCGTCCTGAGCGTTGTTCTTTGACTTGAACACTCTGGGCTTTGATGGCAGATATTCCTTACCGTATGTGCTTTCTATCATCTGAGCGGCGGCCGCCTTAGCCTCGTCCGAAATACGCAGGCTGTCGGTACGCATATAGGTTATGATACCTACCGCGCCCATATCGGGTATCTCAACGCCTTCGTACAGCTCCTGTGCCGCTTTCATTGTACGCCTTGCGTTGAAAGACAGCTTTCTTGATGCCTCCTGCTGTAATGTCGAGGTCGTGAACGGCGGTGCAGGTGTTTTCTTTCTTGTGCTGTTCTTGATATTGGTGATGATAAACTCGCCGTTTTCAAGCATAGCAAGCACCTTGTCGGTTTCTTCTTTATTAAGTGCCTTGAACTTCTCGCCCTTTACCTCTGTCAGCTTTGCAGGGAATGCACGTCTGCTCGAAGCGGACAACAGCTTTGCGTCTATGCTCCAGTACTCCTGAGCCTTGAAGTTCTCGATTTCCTGCTCTCTGTCAACGATAAGTCTTACAGCGACCGACTGAACTCGTCCGGCAGAAAGTCCGCGTCTTACTTTTTTCCATAAGAACGGGCTTAACTTATAGCCTACTATTCTGTCGAGGATACGTCTTGCCTGCTGAGCGTTGATAAGATCCATATCAAGCGTTCTCGGATGGCTCATTCCTGCCTCAATACCGCTCTTTGTAATTTCACTGAATGTAACACGCACAGGTGCATCGGGGCTTATCCCGAGGACGTGTGCCAGATGCCACGATATAGCCTCTCCCTCTCTATCAGGGTCGGTCGCGAGGTATACTATATCGGATGCCTTTGCGTCTTTCTTAAGCTCTTCTATAAGAGCCGCCTTATCTTTTTTGTTTTCGTATTTCGGCTCAAAGTTATTATCAACATCAACTCCGAGCTTCGACTTCGGCAGGTCGCGTATATGACCTACCGATGCTACTACGGAGTAATCCTTTCCGAGATACTTTTCAATTGTTTTCGCCTTTGCCGGCGACTCAACTATTACCAGATGGGACAAATTTTCGTCTTCCTTTCCGTGCCGATGCGGCACCCCAAATTCGCCTTTCAAACTGTTTGTGCGTTGCTACAGTTTGTGTACGGCGAGCGGCTGCGCCGCCCCCTCTTAACGTTTAATCTTAACTATTTTACTTCTATAATCATAGTAAATTGTGCTGTTCTTCTTCATCGTGCTATAACCATCGGCTACCTTGCCAAAGAAAACCGGATTGCGACAAGCAAAGCCGTTATCCGTAATCTCTATGCTCAACCACAATTTCAACGCTGAATTATAAACCGCAATTATTAACCGAGTTTAACATCAAACTACTTTCTGCTCTTTGACAATTCCCATGCAATGACCGATGCCGCCACCGATGCGTTAAGGCTCTCGGCACTGCTTATCGGAATGAACAGCGACTTGTCGCAAAGGTTCTTCACCGTATCGGTAACGCCGTTGCCCTCGTTGCCGATCACAACAGCTGTCTTTTCGGGGAGCTTTTCCTCGCCGAGCTTCACCGACCTGTCGGAAAGCTCTGCCGAATACACGGTAAATCCTCCCTTTTGCAAAAGCGTGATCGCTTCTTCGGTTTCACAGCAGTATATCGGAAGGCGGAACAGCGAACCCATCGCGCTCCTTACGGTTTTTGGCGCAAACACGTCCGCACAATCTCCGACAAGTATAACACCGTCGATCGAGAATGCGTCACAGGAACGAATAATCGTTCCAATGTTACCCATATCTTGTAAATTTTCCAATATTATAAACTGTCTGCTACTATCTATTGTACTTAAATTCAGAATTTTGTCAAGATGTCTTACCGTAATAAAAATTCCCTGGGGGGATTTTGTGTCGGAAATACTGTCCGCTACCTCCTCGGTGATCTGTATCATTTTGCAGTGCTCCTGCAAAAGGCTGATGCATTCGGGATATTTTTCCGCGGCGGCGGCAGTATAGTATGCGTTTTCGCCTAAGGCGCACCCGCTCTTAACCGCTTCAACAGCAAGCTTTGCGCCCTCGCACGGGAAAAATCCCGACTGTCTGCGGTACTTTCTCTGCTCGACCAGCTTTCGGTATTCCTTTATATAACTGTTTTGCTTAGATGCTATTTCCATATTTCTCCTTAACATTCAGTTTCTTGACTTTTACCTGTTGTTATGCTAAAATTTCTTTATCCGTGTACGGTAAAGAAAGGACTTATTACATGATTTTTTCCGAACTCAGCCTTATTGAAAAGGAAACAGGGCTTAAATACGACCCGGAAACCGCTACGCTCAGCGGCGTGAAGAACGGCGTTCCTATCGTTGTTTTCGACAACGACAAAAAGCACAGATTTGACATAGTGTGCGGTGCGGTGATAACCGACCGACAGTTCGGCAGGATATACACTATGGCTGAGCGCTTTCCCAAGAAAACAATGCTCGGTGTTGAAAACGTTGACGGCTGCGTCAACATTTACTGCAAGGGATACAATCTGATGCAGGAAAATCTACCGTTGCTGATTGATTTTTTGGAAAAACTCACTGCCTATTTAAAAAGCGAAATGCGAAGTACAACGCCTATTCAGGTTGCAAAGGTGCTGGAGCTTGAAGATTACGAGATACTGACAAGGCGCAGACGCTCCGACGGAACTGTCCGCCCGCCGTTTGACGTAAAAGGCACTGTAAAAGGTGTGCTCGGCGGTATTCTCGGACTTGTCATCGGCTCTGCTATTTTCGTGGTGTTTATAATGATGTCTGACCTTGTCGGCTGGATAGGCGGCGTTATAATGTCTGCCGCGGTAATATCGCTCTATACTGTGTTCTCAAAGAAGCTGAGGACTATCGACTGTATATTAACCGCAATACTTACATTTGCGGGTTGGGTATTGTCAAACGGCTTTGCTTATCTGTTCCAGATATTCTTAAAGGAACAGGAAGCGGGCACTGTTGTCAACATATTCGGCATACTTGATAATCTGGCAAAATACTCCATGCAGTATACCGAGCTGTCGGGCAATATGCTCAACCGTCTTATCGTGACATTTATTTTCGTTGTTGCTGGCGCTATCGGAAGCTATATATTCTACTACAAGCACCACAGCAAGGATATGTATTAAAAGGATTTATATACCCGGCAGACCGCCGGGTATATTTTATGCCTTTTAAGCCATCGGCTCTGCACCTTAAATATAAAAAATCACACGCCCATAATAATGTGGGCGTGTTGTTTTCTCTTAAAGAGCAGCCTTAGCCTTCTCAACGAGTGCAGTAAAGCCTGCGGGGTCGTTGATAGCGATCTCTGACAGCATCTTTCTGTTAAGACCGATATTAGCCTTCTTTAAACCGTTGATGAATGTTGAATAGTTAGTACCGTTCATCTTGCAAGCGGCATTTATTCTTGCGATCCAGAGCTTTCTGAAATCTCTCTTCTTTAAACGTCTGCTGATGTAAGCGTACTGACCTGACTTCCATACAGCTTCCTTAGCGGTCTTGAAGAGTCTGCTCTTGCCGCCCCAGTAGCCCTTTGCAAGCTTTAATGTTTTATTTCTTCTCTTACGAGTTGCTAATGCACCTTTAATACGAGCCATCGTTAAATTCCTCCTATAGTGAATATTGCGCCGAAACGGTCGCAGTTAGTTTTTATTTGTAAGGTATGAGCTTCTTAACTTCTGCAACGTTCGTCTTGTCGCAGTATCCTGCTGCACGGTTGATACGCTTTCTCTTTGTAGCCTTCTGTGTCAGTCTGTGACGACGGTTTGTCTTCTGGTACTTGACCTTACCGTTCTTGGAGAGGTTAAAACGCTTTTTAGCACCGCTGTGGGTTTTGATCTTGATCTTCTTTGCCATGAGTGGAATCCTCCTTATTTATTTTCCGCCGGTTTATCGGCGTCCTTCTTTGCTTTCTTACTGTTTGCCGCTGTCTTGGGAGCAACAACTGCCATATAGTTCCTACCCTCAAGCTTAGCCGGCTTTTCGCATGAGCCGTACTCTGAAACAGCATCAAGAACTCTCTGCATAAGCTCCTCACCAAGATTTACGTGTGACAGCTCTCTTGCTCGTCTGTAACGAACCTTGATACGAACCTTGTCGCCGTTCTTAAGGAACTTTATTGCCTGATTAGCCTTTGTGTTAAAGTCGTTGGTGTCGATATTGAGCGACATCTGTATCTCTTTAAGTTCAGCCTGTTTCTGGTTCTTTTTAGATTCCTTTTCCTTCTTTGACTGCTCAAAACGGAACTTGCCGTAATCCATAATGCGGCATACCGGAGGCGTAGCCGAAGGAGCGATAAGCACGAGGTCTAAATCAGCCTCGATTGCCATATCAAGAGCCTGCGCCGAAGACATAATGCCGAGCTGTTCGTTATCAGCTCCGATCACGCGGACCTCTTTTTCATTTATCTCTTCGTTGATGAGTTGTTCTTTTGTGCTGATTGTAAAGCACCGCCTTTCTGAAAACAAATCGTTTTATGCAAAACAAAAAGCGTGATAAACTGCAATGCAGATTCACTCACGCTGTACAAATATTACAGACGGAACTATGCTGTAGCCCGTCGGGAATTTCTGTAATTACCTCATTGAACAGCCTTACGGCGTAAATGGGTGAGAGTGCTTCTCTGCTTTTGTTTTACAATTTAATTTACTAGAAGATTATACAACATTAAAGTGGCGTTGTCAATAGGGAAAGTGAAATTTTTTCGGAATTTTGCTTTTTTACTGCAACATTCCTGCCAGATGTACCGAAATATGCAACTCAGAATGCGGTCGAATATTCCGAGAACGGCGGCGGCAAGGCACTCATCAACAACTTTACAAATGCTTTCGGCGAGAGCTTTGACAAATCGGTACACGAAATCACAAACGTTATCGGTGAGGGAAAGATAACTATCGGCGGCATTGACTTTGTGATAACGAAAACTGCCGAAGCGTTTGACATTGAGATACCCGAGATCAACGCGGTTTATACTCATATGCTCGGTCACGATTGTCACTCCATCGTAGCAGGTGCCGGTCATGCAGACGCTATCATCGGTCAGCTGAACGGCTATATCAAAAAGGGATACACACTGATACTTACATCGCACTACACGCCCGAAGATTTAAAGGACGCAGAAACTAAGATCAAGTACCTTGAAAATCTCAAAAAGATAGCATCTGATTGTGCAAATGCCGATGAATTTAAGACAGAGGTAAACAAGCAGTACCCCGATTACAGCGGTGCTGACTATCTCGATATGACCGCAGGCTTCTTCTTCGCATAATAGTTCTTATGCTGTTCAATTACAATTTATAAAATCACATAGGGTTGTTGAATAACATTTCGACAACCCTATGGCCTATGAGGTGAGATTATGGACTATCAGGAATATATCGTAAACGACATTCACACGGTAATAGCCGCGACAACGGACAAAAAAGGACTGCCTGTTACCTGCGCCATTGACATAATGGACTGTGACGATGACGGATTGTATTTTCTGACGGCTAAAGGCTTATGGCAATGCAGTGAGCCGTGTTGCAACGAAACCTTTGACAACGAAAGCGCCGTGCGGGCTATGGTAAAACAGCAGCAGAATATGAAGATCCCCGACTGTCTTATCCCGAGATGTCCTCACTGCGGCAAGCCTATGGCTATGAACCTGAGGTGTGACGACAGCTTTGTACAGGACGAGGGCTGGTATGCCGCCGCAGAGCGTTACGAAGAATTTATCCGCAGGCATAAGAATCTTCACATTCTGTTTTTGGAGCTCGGCGTAGGATTTAACACCCCCGGCATAATAAAATATCCGTTTATGCAGATGACGGCGAGAAATCCGAAAGCGGTTTACGCTTGTGTCAATATGAATGAGGCGTATGCACCGAGGGGGATTGGCAACAGGGCGGTTTGTATTGACGGGGATATTGGTGATGTGATTGAGAGTTGTGTTGAGTGGCAGAATTAAATACAGATAAAAATAAAACGACTAAGTGTGTTTCTTAGTCGTTTTTGTGTTTGCGGAGATAAGATAACTCTATAAATCCCGATTTACCTGTTTAGTATAATTATGAGCCGCAGCAAGAAAGCCGCGGCTCAACGTTATTATATTATCATCGCGTTTAAACTCAGGCGATAGCCAAAGCTGTTACACTGAACATACTAGGACCGTCTGTGGTCTTAGGAACGATCTTTACAATATGCTCGCCTGCCGTATCAAAGCTCTTAAGCTGTGCGCATTCAACATAGTTGCCCCAACCGCCTGTGAAGTCAGCATTCAGTGTTGTTACAAGCTCATCATCTATATAGATATCAGCTGTACCGCCCGCCTTTGTGTACTTGCCGTAAAGGATGCCTATCTCCTTTGCGTTCACCTTGAAGGTGAGATTTGTTGAGCTTAAATCCGTCTTGTTTGAGCCCTTGAAGAACCAGTAGCCGTCAAAGCCGCCGAAGTTTGCTTCGTTCACTTTGAACTCGCCGTTCATTGTAACTGCGTCTCCTGCCTGTGCAAGCGTCAGGAGAGAGCCGTTTTCAAACGATGCTTTTGTAGCGGGAGTTGAGAAGTCACTCTCGTCACCGCTTATGCTGTCAATATCCTTGTCGACATCTGAAATATAAGCCTGAAGAAGCTGTGATACTATCTTGTGACCGGGCACGTTGGGGTGAATATCATCGTCAGAGATATCCTTCCACACAATATCGCCGTGCTTGATCGTATCAAGGATAGTGTTCTTGTACGATATCATAGGCAGATCGTAATGCTTTACGATCTCTGCATGCTGATCCTGGAAGCTTGTGCCGTTTTCCTGTGTTGTAGCTATTGTAATGATAGCGGGATTTGTTGACGACTTCCAGATAGTTCTCAGCAGGCTGTCGTATGAATCCTTGTTGCGCTCTGTGTTTTCTGTTGTATCATTTACCGAGAACTCAACAAACACAAGATCCGGATTCTTCGACAGAAGATCTGCGGTTGCTCTGTGTACACCGATGTATGAACCGGTAGCGCCTATTCCCGCATTTACATAGTTCACTTTTGCACTTGAATATGTCTGCTGTAACCAGTCAGCTGTAAGCTTAGCATAGCAAAGCTCATTTCCGGCACTTGTGCCCTGTGTGATAGAGCCGCCGATAAAGCCTACCGTTACCTCCTCACCGTTTTTGAGCTTCTTTATTACATTTGCAAGTCTTACCTTGTTACCCTCGTTAAGACGCGACATATCTATCATATGCTGTGTAAGATCGCCGTCCAGAGTGTACTTTGTATAATTTGTCTCCAAGTCCTTTGACTCCTCCTGTGAACTGTCGTCTTTGCTTTCTTCTGCGCTGTTGTCAGAGCTTTCTTCTGCGGAAGATACGTCTGACTCTTCTGCTTTGCTGCTTGTTTCAGAGCTTTCGGCTGCCGATGATGCCGAACCGCTTCCGTTGCCGCTTGTTGCATTGCTTGCACAACCTGTTACAGATACCGCAAGAGCGGCTGTAATGAGTATCGCAAGTATTCTTTTCTTCATATTACTGCCTTTCCTTAAACATATTTAAGTTCTGTTAAGCGATTTTTAGGTAATCGCTTACACTAATATATCACTATTTTTACCGAATGTCAAGATAAACAGGTAAAATTTTCTGAGCAATTTTTACATAATTCAGTTGAAAACGATGGCGCAATATGTTAAAATAAATACAAGCCGATTTTACTTCGGCAGTATGATAAAATTAAGCGAGGAATAAGATAAATGACTGATAAGAAGATAATCAGCCCGGCAAACGAGGCGTTTTCATACATGGGCAGGATTGATTTTTCAAAGCCGGACAGCCCCCTGTTCATCTATGCGGGAAGTATGGTGAGCACAAAATTCACAGGAACATCGGTCGGAATGATGATTTTTCCACACCTCATATATAAAGTAACGTGGATTGGCGTGATAGTAGACGGTATCCAATACAAGTTTGACCTGAACCATTCCGATACTCCCGTATACATTCCGATAGTTGACGGACTTGAGGACGGCGAGCATACTATTACCATATTCAAGAGAACAGCCGGTTCGCATCACTACTTCAATTTCTGCGGACTTATGATCGACAGCAACGCAGAAGTAAAGCCCGACTGTCACAAATATGATATGAATATCGAAGTATACGGCGACAGCGTATCGGCAGGCGAGGTGGTAGAAGCTGTAAATTATTGTGAGCACATCGACCCCGAGCATATCAACCAGTTTGACAACAGCTGGTTCTCATATTCGCTCCAGCTTGCGAGAAAACTCAATGCGCGCATAAACTGCAACGCACAGGGCGGTATTTCGCTTATAAACGGCGCAGGATATTTTGATAACTATGTAGGCATGGAAACAGTTTATAAGCAGATGGGCTACGAGCCGCACTTTGAGCTTACCGACTGGGATTTCTCGCGCTTCACACCCGACTATGTAATAATCGCGCTCGGTCAGAATGATGCAAATCCCGACCCAAAGCGTATATATGAAAAGGAATACCGCGAAAAATGGAAGACGGTGTATAAGAATATGGTGCTTGACCTTAACGAAAAGTACTGCGGCAAGGCAAGATTTATAGTCATCACTACCGTTCTTATGCATGAACCTACATGGGACGATGCACTTGATGAGATAGTAAGCGAGCTTGCTATGGATAATGTCAAGCGCTTTAAGTTCAGAAGAAACGGTGCGGCAACCCCCGGTCACCCCCGTATCCCCGAGCAGACCGAAATGGCAGACGAGCTGTACAGCTTTATCACTTCTTGGGAAAAGTAATTGTAATTTTGCACAAAAAGCAAAGTTGAAACAAGGCATAATTCATAAAATCATCACAAATCTATTGAAAGCTTTTGGGAATTGTGCTATTATTAAGTTATTAAAATATAATGTTAGGAGTATCTGTTATGGCTATTAACGTGCCTAAGGAATATGAAGTTCCGCTTTATCTTTTCCATCAGGGAAAAAATGCCGAAGCGTACAAACTTTTCGGTTCTCATTTTACCGAAAAGAACGGTGTAAGCGGTGTAGTTTTCAGAGTCTGGGCTCCGAAAGCCGTTGATGTCTGTGTAGTAGGTGACTTCAACCACTGGAACCGCGAAGAAAACTATATGAACAAGATAAGTGACGGCGGTATCTGGGAGCTTTTCATTCCGGGACTCAAAAAGTTTGATAACTACAAGTACAGCATCAGGACTGCCAGAGGTCAGATAAAGCTTAAAGCCGACCCATACGGCTATCATATGGAAACTCGCCCGAATACTGCTACAAAGGTATATGACATTTCCGGATACAAGTGGAAAGACACAAAGTGGATGCATGATAAAAAGACAAAAGATGTCTACCGTTCACCGATGAATATATATGAGGTTCATCTCAATTCATGGTTTACAAAAACCGACGAGGAAGAGCTGTTCAGCTATATGCAGCTTGCGGAAAAGCTGGTTCCCTATGTAAAGGAAATGGGTTATACCCATATTGAGATGATGCCGATAGCGGAATTCCCGTTTGACGGTTCGTGGGGATACCAGCAGATAGGCTATTACGCTCCCACATCACGTTTCGGAACACCGTCAGACTTTATGGAATTTGTCGACTACTGCCATACTCACGGAGTAGGCGTTATCCTCGACTGGGTACCCGCACATTTTCCGAAAGATGCTGCCGGTCTTTACGAATTTGACGGCGATTACTGCTATGAGTATTCCGACCCCAACAAGCGTGAGCACTACAACTGGGGCACAAGAGTATTCGACTGGGGCAAGCCTGAGGTTCAATCGTTCCTTATTTCAAATGCCAACTACTGGCTTTCAGAATATCATATAGACGGTCTGCGTGTAGACGCGGTCGCATCGATGCTCTACCTTGACTATGACAGACAGGGCGGTGCATGGACACCTAACAAGAACGGCGGTAACGAAAACCTTGAAGCGGTCGATTTTCTGCAAAATCTCAACTCGTGTCTGTTCTCGCATCACCCCGGACTTCTGATGATAGCGGAAGAGTCAACCGCATGGCCTATGGTAACAAAGCCTGTCGATATCGGCGGTCTTGGCTTCAACTTCAAATGGAATATGGGCTGGATGAACGATATGCTTGCGTATATGTCGATGAGCCCGGAATACAGGCAGTACAACCATGACAAGCTGACTTTCTCGTTCTACTATGCATTCTCCGAAAACTACATACTTCCTATTTCGCACGATGAAGTAGTTTACGGCAAATGTTCAATGCTCGACAAGATGAGCGGACCGAGAGAAAAACGTTTTGCGTCGCTGAGAACATTCCTTGCATATATGACAGCACACCCCGGTAAAAAGCTCATGTTCATGGGACAGGAATTTGCGCAGTTCAAGGAGTGGAACTACAAGACGGGGCTTGACTGGGATATCCTGAAATTCCCGGAGCACGCGCAGTATCAGGCGTTTGTCAAGGCGATGAATAAATTTTATCTTGACAACAAGTCGTTGTGGGAGATAGATTATGACTGGAGCGGCTTCAGCTGGATATCAAACGATGACAACAAAAACAGCGTGATCGTTTTCAGACGTATAGCTTCAAACGGCGATGAGCTTATCGCCGTATGCAACTTCCTGCCGAACGAGCACGAGCAGTACAGCTTCGGCGTTCCTTATTATGCAGACTATAAGGAAGTGTTCACGACAGACGACAAGAAATTCGGCGGCGACAGTGACGGTAATGCTTCATATACCGCAAAGTGCGAAGGAATGCACGGACTTGAATATTCAATAACAATGAAGATACCGGCAATGTCCGCAGTGTTCTTGAAGCCCGTCAACAAGCGCAGTCCGGAAAGCGACAAGCCAAAGCCCGAAACGGCAGAAAAGCCTGCAAAAAACGCAGAGGAAAAGCCGGTGAAAAAGGCTGAAACACAGACGCGGAAAACGGCAGAGAAAACCGTCGCAAAGCCCGGAGCTTCAGCAAAGAAACCTGCGGCAAAAAAGACAAACACGGCGAACCGTAAGAAAAAACGGAACCGCTGAGAAATAAATAACGGAGGAACTTATTTATGAAACATGTAAAGAAGGAATGCGTAGCAATGCTGCTCGCAGGCGGTCAGGGAAGCAGACTGTATGCTCTGACAAAGGACATGGCTAAGCCTGCCGTTCCTTATGGCGGCAAATACAGAATTATCGATTTCCCGCTTTCAAACTGTGTAAACAGCGGCATCGACACGGTCGGCGTACTGACACAGTATCAGCCGCTCGTACTTAACGAATATATAGGTAACGGTCATCCGTGGGGTCTTGACAGAGTTCACGGCGGTGTACACGTGTTACCTCCTTATGAGTCATCTTCAGGCAAGTCGTGGTATGAAGGTACTGCAAATGCGATATATCAGAACATCAGCTTCATCGACAGATACAACCCCGACTATGTGGCAGTGCTTTCGGGCGACCATATTTATAAGATGAACTACAACAAAATGCTTGAATTTCACAAGTCACACAAAGCAGACGCAACTATCGCAGTTCTTGAAGTGCCGTGGGAAGAAGCTTCACGCTTTGGTATCATGAGTGCAGATGAAAATGACATTATTTACGAATTTGCGGAGAAGCCTGCACAGCCTAAGTCTAACCTTGCTTCAATGGGCGTTTACATATTCTCATGGCAGAACCTGAAGAAGCATCTGATTGCCAATGAAAATGACGAAAGCGCAAGCAAGGACTTTGGTAAGAACATTATCCCTGCAATGCTCGCAGAGGGTAATAAGCTGGTGGCATACCACTTTGACGGATACTGGAAAGATGTCGGAACGATCGACAGCTTATGGGAAGCTAATATGGATCTGTTAAATCCCAACGTTCCGCTTGACCTCCACGACTCAAGATGGAGAATTTACTCAAGAAACCCCGTAATGCCTCCTCACTATGCAAGCCCTCAGAGTGTTATCCAGAACTCGCTTATTTCAGAAGGCTGCAACATTGAAGGTCACATAGACTTCTCTGTACTGTTTGCAGGCGTAACCATCGAACCCGGTGCAGTCGTGCGTGACAGTATCATAATGCCGAACACCACGATAAAGAAGGGTGCGGTAGTTGAATACGCTATTGTCGGCGAGGATTGTGTAATAGGCGAGAACGTCAAGGTCGGCGCAAGACCCGAATCTATCGAAGATAAGGATACATGGGGCGTTGCGGTAATCGGACACGGCGTAACGGTAAGCGATAATGCGGAGATCAAGCCAAAGGCAATGATCTCGGCTAACGTGTGAACGGGAGGAGAAAAGAGAAATGGCTAATATGGCAAATGTACTCGGTCTGATTTTTGCAAATATGCACGAGCAGAGCGTAGCCGATCTTACAAAACAGCGCACACTTGCAAGCGTGCCTTTCGGCGGCAGATACAGGATGATAGATTTCCCGCTGTCAAATATGGTAAACAGCGATATCGACAATGTTGGTATAATCACAAAAGATAACTACTTATCGCTTATGGATCACTTAGGCTCAGGCGATGAATGGGATCTTTCAAGAAAAACAGGCGGAATGCACCTGCTTCCCCCTTACGGCAACAGCAATGCCCTTTACAGAGGCAGACTTGAGGCTATGGCTCAGGTAAAGCCCTTTATAGAAAGCTCAAATGCCGAATATGTACTGCTTTCGGATACCGATGTAGTAGCAAATATCGACTACAGACCTATAATTGATTTCCATGAGAAAAACGGCGCTGATATCACTGTAGTTTACGGCAGAGGAACATTCACAACAGAACAGACGATGACAAAGACTGTTCTGGCAGTCAACGCAGACAACGTTGTATACGATGTTCTTATCCGTCCTGAAATCAGCGGCGAACACAATGTCAGTCTCAATATGTTCGTTGTAAGCAAAGACTTCCTTTTAAATGAGATTCGTGATGCCGAAAGTCGCAATCTCTACAGCTTTGAGATTGACGTACTTCAGAAAAAATTACACGAGATAAAGGTTCTGGGTTACAAGTTTGAAAAGCCCTTCGCCCAGATCGACAGCATGGACACATACTTCAAGACTAACATGAAGCTTGTAGACAAGAATTTACGCGATCACCTGTTTATGAGTGATGCTCCTATCTACACAAAGGTAAGAGATGACGCTCCTGCAAAGTACGGCATTGACGCAGATGTCAAGAATTCTCTTGTTGCCGACGGCTGCGTTATTGAGGGTACGGTTGAGAACTGTGTTCTGTTCAGAGGCGTAAAGATTGAAAAGGGCGCAAAGGTCAAGAACTGCATACTTATGCAGGATACGACAGTAGGTGCGAAAGCTGAAATGAACTTTGTTATCACCGATAAGAATGTCACGATCAGTAATTATCGTTCGCTTGCAGGAACAGAAAGCTATCCTGTATTCGTAAACAAGGGTGCAACGGTTTAAGCTTACAAGGATAATAACATTCTCTCCTATATAAATTTGAACGAATAAGAGCCGCGATCAAAATATCGCGGCTCTTATTCTGTCTTACAAAAACGTTTTTGAAAACTAAACGGGCATCGATGAAATGCCGATGCCCGTTAAAGATGTTGAATTTTTAAGCCTTTACTTTGCCGCAGTCTTTCCGCTCACACTTCCGTAATTACCGTAAAGTGCAGTCTTACCGCTCATGTAATAAGCTTTGACTCTGAACTTGTAAGTAGTATTCTTTGCGAGTCCCGCTTTTCTGAAAGTAGTGGTATTGCTCTTTGTAATCTTAGCGGCGCGTACCCACTTTCCGCCCTTGTACATTTCAACAATGTAACCCTGTGCGGAAGCGTTCTTAGTCCAGTTTAAGCGTAATGCGTCCTTAGACTTTCCGCCTATTTTAACGCCTTTCATAACAGACGGATTTGTTCTTGCCGTAACAGTAGCACTGTAATTGCCGTAAAGCGCTGTCTTGCCGCTCATTTTATACGCTCTTACTCTGAACTTGTATACAGTAGAAGCCTTAAGACCTGCTTTTCTGAACGTGGTCGTGCTGTTATTTGTTATCTTTCCTGCGCGTACCCACTTGTTGCCCTGATACATTTCAACAATATAACCGTCAGCAGATGCATTCTTAGTCCAGTTGATGCGCAACGCATCAGCTGCTCTGCCGCTGAGTTTAGCACCGGTTACTACAGATGGATTGGTTCTTTCCGCAATAGTTGCGCTGTAATTACTGTAAACCGCTGCCTTGCCGTTCATCTTGTACGCTCTTATTCTGAACTTGTAAACAGTACCGGCTTTAAGACCGCTTGCTTTGTAGGTCGTTGTGCTGTTATTAGTAATCTTGGCAACGCGTGACCACTTACCACCGCTGTACTTTTCAATGATATAACCGCCTGCATTTGAATTTTTTGACCATTTAAATGTAGCTGAGACAGCGTTCTTTTCGCTGACCTTAAAATTCTTAACAGCGGGAAGCTTTATAGCAAATGTCTTGCTGACTGTACCAACATATCTGCCGACACCGGTAACGGTTACCTTTGCTGTACCGATATTGGTGTTATTGAGGTAGGATACCGTATAATCAGTCTCTTCATTAAGCGCCTTGCCGTTATACTTGACTGTAACTGTAGGCTTCTGTTCCTTGCCGTTATATTCAAATGCCGTTGCAGACAGCGTTACAGTCGTGTTGCCCATCTTGATGGGATCTACAACTACAGCACCGCAGGTAGCTTCGACTTGAATCGGATCAGGATCGTTTATCGTTGCTTCTCTGACAGTCTTTGCTGTTATCTTGCAGTTACCGGTCTTAAGCGCCTTGACCTTCAGCACCTGTACATTCGATTCTGAATTATAGCTGCTGCTGATCACTTTAAGTACGCCGGGATCGCTTACCGTCCAGCTTATCTTTTCATTTGCTGTCGATGGATTTTCTTTTAGCTCGATTTCATACTCACTGCCTGTCAGCAATGTATAATTCTGTGCCGAGAAAGTCATTGTAGTTACAGGAGTATAAGCATTGATATCGAAAGAAGCCGTTACGGGGATCATATTATCCGTAGTAGCAGTGATAGTTGCCGTACCCTTTTTATTACCGACTGTTATCTTTCCTGTCAGTTCATCGACCTTGGCTACACTTGTATCGCTGGATTTCCAAATAATATTATCTGTTGAAGATTTTGTTGAATCCTCTATAGATTTCTTTACGACCGCATTGCAGTCATATGTTGAGCCGACCTTGAGGTCAATTGCCTTAAACGGGAAATTAAGCTCGGTTATAGGGTTTGCCTTAACAACCGTTACCGTTGTTGTGACTCTTAAGCCTCTATCTGAATTTTCGGAAGGCTTCACCTTAGCGGTAACTATTACAGTGCCCGCCTTCTTGGCTGTCAATATACCCTCATCCTTGGATATCTCGGCTTTTTCCGTATCGTCAACGAACCATTCTACTTTATCGGTCGTGTTGCTCGGAGTGTATTTTACAGTAAATGCCGTCTGATGATTTTCTGCCACAAATACGCCACCATTGGTGACCTTATTTTTACCGTTATAAATTTCAAGCTTCTCGGCAGGCTGAAGTATTGTAAACTTAAGCTTCTTATTCATTTCACCGCTGAGCGATGAGATCTGCATTTCAAAAGAGCCCTGTTTTTTACCTGTTACACTGACAGTTGCTGTTTTACCGTCCCTTGAATACTTAGTAAATGCTACGCCGGCATTCTGGTTGCTTGACTGTATAGCCACCAGCAGACAGTCATCGGTGTTATCGGCATCATCTATAGCGATATCAATGTCCATAACTTCTTTTACATCTACATAAAGCACAGCGTCATTTGCTATTTCCTTGCCGTTTTTATCAAATGCCTTTATGCCCTTGCCCGGTTTTTCGACATCTCTGTTCACGATAGCGAAAAATCTCTTGAGTGATCCGGTGAAGTTCAGCGATTTACTGAAATCAATAACAACCGATGCTTCGTTGCCGGGATTACAGTTGTCGGAAAATTTCAATGTATAATCAATATACTCTGTAAGCGTTCTGCCGTTATAAGTTACTGTCAGCTCAGGCGCAACAGGCATACCGCCCATATATCCCTGATCAGGTATATCGCTGACGCTTACTTCATTGTCTTCGGTTACATTCTTCTTTGCTATTTTGAAAGTTTTTTTAGATGTCACACCGGTATAGTTTCCGATACCTGTAAATACAACGCTTGCATTACCCACATTTACATTGTTGCTGAATTCGACTGTATAGTCTTCATTTTCAACAAGAGTGGTCTTGTTGCCGTTCATTGTCAGCGTATAATCGGGGGTTATTTCGTCACCGGTGTATGTAATCGGAGCAACACCGCTTACCTGTGCACCGGATATGCTTTTAGGCTGAATTTCATAGTCTGCCTTAATGCTGCCGGTATAGTTGCCCTTACCGGTGATTATTGCCGTTGCTGTACCTACATTGATATTATTTATGTACTCTACGGTAAAATCAGTATTCCGAATGAGCGAAAGATTGCGATACTTGATCGCCGGTACAGTAGGTTTGAGCTCACAGCCGAAGTTATAAGTCATATTGCTTAAAGTCGGTTTTGTTATCTCACTGATATCGGCAGGAAGTATCTGATATGTCACATCGAGCGTTCCGTACTGTGCGGCAGACTCTATACCAGCAACACGCACGGTAACCAGTCCTGCATTAAATGTGTCGCCTGTGTATTTAAGAGTATAGTCCTTATCCTCTGTAAGCTCGTTTCCTGCGGCATCCGTAACTATCGGCTTAAGGCGCTGAACCGTGCCGTTATATACAACATCGGCTATAGGCTCTTTAATTTTGAATGAGGCATATGACTCTATAGAGTCTACGACCTGCAGCTCACAGCTTGCCCAGATATTCTCGGGCGCTTCACCATCATCTGAAGCAATTCTGTCGGTACTTACCGTGATTTTTGCCGTACCGGTCTTAAGAGCCTTAAGTCTGATTATTTTTATGTTTGGAGTCTTTCCGTCCGTTATTCTGATAACCTCTGCAATGTCATTGCCGTTTTCATCTTGTGAAACCGAGCATACCAGAGGTTCGTCTGCCGTATTGGGAGATTCGATTGCTATTATATCATACTCATTTCTTCCATCCATATCCATCATATACTTATTGCTGCTGAATGAAAGAACAGTTGCAGGGGAAGATACATTTACAACAAACGAAGCCTTGGCAGGATCTGCGCTGTTGGTCATTGCCGTAACAGTAGCAAAGCCGCTCTTGTTCTGTGCGGTCAGCATACCGGTCTTTTCATCTACCGCAACTACCGATGTATCACTTGACTGCCATATTATTTCATCGGTAGAAGAGTTCCCGTCTTTTTCCACATCGTATTTAAGAATGCTGCTGGCGTCATACTTATCGCCTGTGTTCAGGTTGATCGAACTTACCGTATTACCGTTTTCGTCTTTAAAGCGAAGATTTTTCATCGCGTTTGACTCAAGTATAGTAATAGTAGTCGAGCAACTGTATGTTCTCTGATTAAGACCGTATGCTTTGAGCTGCTGTGCGGGATAGTTGTATTTATCATAATACGGATTTACAGCCGATGCAGTTACCGTTATCGTGCCTGCACTTTTAGCGGTGAGCACACCGTCGGAAGATATCTTAGCCTTAGCAGTGTCGCTGACACTCCACACTATGGTATCGGTCGTGTTTGACGGAGTATTTGCGATTTTAAGCTGGAGCCGCTGATTATCCCTTATCATAACCCCGCCTATGCTTCCGGTTATATCTTTGTTGCCGTTTTTGATCTTTGCTTCTGTCAGCGGACTAAGTACAACTAAATTTATTTTCTGATTTGCTTTACCGCTTTTTGTTGCAACTACAACTGAATATGAACCCGGAGTTATGCCCTTAACAGTAAGCGTTTCCTGTAAAGGGTCATCTGTGGGCTTCCGTTTGCATTCTATTTTCTTCTCTGCATCATCGGCTATACCTAATATAATGCTGTCGTCACAGTTTTCGACACCGTCGCCGATCCGCAAATTAAATTCACACGATGTACCTTTATCTATGTATATAGTTGTTTCGTCATTTACAGGATAATTGCCGTCGGCCGTGGTGATTATCACGTTTTCAGACGGACGCTGAACATCGCCTATTGCCATCGCTATTTCTGTCTGCGCCGTTCCCCACTCAAGCTCGTTTGCAAACGCCTGTAAAGATACAGAGCCGAAGCAAAGCGATAAAGCAAGTATCCCCGCAAGCGGTCGTTTAAGATAATTTTTCATTGCTCTTCCCTCTCATAAGTTATTGTTTAACGCATTACAGTATAATGCGTTTAATATATTATAACATAAAATCAAGACGGCGTAAACCGACACGGCGGTACGCCGTCTTTTGCCTGTCGGCAAAAGTTTTTATGTTAAAATGTTCTCAGACTTGCGGTGTGCCGCAAGCCGTGCAAAGCACGGCAAAATCCGCTTTCAGCGGATTTTATGCCTGGGGTTATTATAACATATTCTGAGAAATTTGTCTATGCCGCTTCTTACAAAACAGAAGTAAAGTAATTGTGAAAATTGCACAATGTTTACATTTTTACATCAGCTCTCCTAGCAGGCGCGCAATGCTTTTTCCCGCAAGCTCTGCGGAATATCTGACCTGACTTATATCGTTTGCAAGCGCTCCGAACTCGATGACAAGCGACCCCCTCGTAAGATCCTGATTATAAAAGCGATAATCAAACAGCATAGGACGTGTAAGCCCCTCATTATCGGCTTCGATGCCGTTTTGCAGATAGGTTGCAAATCTGAGATTATGTATATAATCCGGCAATATTCCCGTGCCATCGTCACAACCGCATATTATCATTATCTGCGCGGCTTTTTTGCCGTTTATCTCCGTCACCGGAGCAATTCTGACATCTCCGTCCGCTATTCCGTCACGGTGGATATCAAGTACCACCTTTATTGACGGATACTCTTTAAGTATCTCTGCTATGCGCTCCCTGCTTCGGGAATATGAATAATTGTATACCGGATCATCAAAAACCGTACCGTCATGAATTGTGCTTATGCCGTTGTCGGCAAGCGTCTGCGCAAGAACCGCTCCCACTCCGACAACACTGTTTGCGGGACACAGCGAACGTCCCGTATAGGAGGTATCGTAATATCCGTCACTGTTACGCTCATAGCTTTCGGTGGTATGGGTATGTATTATCAGCACCTGTGGGTCACTGCCGCTTTCTATCCTGATACCCGGTTTTCTTGTACCCTCGGTCAGCAAAACATTTGACGGCATTTCGGTGCAGTTACGCACCTGACCGTGTTTTAAATCTATTGCATTGTCGCCTGTGATCTTGCCGTAGTGCTTTTCCTGTATGATACCGTCTTTTGCCGTGTAACCGTTAAGGTCGTCTTTATCTTTTCTGATATTCAGCGAAATAAGACCCGTCTTGCTTTCCACATGAGCCGCCGCCGGGACAAGCGACTCTGTCGGTTCGCTTTCCATAACGCTCAGTGTATTTGATGAGGTTACGCTCTCGCTTTGCGGGACTTCTTCAATACTGTCCACTGACGATGTTTCCTCGGCGGAGGTTTCGTGCTTGTCCTGCGAAACGGTATCATCGGTCTGTGTACTTTCGTTTGTGTCAAATTCATTTATCGGCATAGCCAATGTTGCACTGTACATTGTCAGCCTTTTGATCCCACATATGATATCATCACTGCACATTGCTCCGCTCATTGCATTTTCCGCTACACCTGTAAGCGTAAACGAAATTACTGCCGCAGTAAGTCCTGCTATCGCTAATCTTATAATGCCTTTGCTTTTATTGCTGTTCATAAGCACCATCCTTTCGATACAGCTTATGAACAGCTGCGCGTTTTTATTCACGAATAATTCATCAGCATAGCTATATCCTCCTGCGAAAGGGACGGACAAAGCGTACGATTTATCGCCGCCGATATTATATGTGAGTATCTGGATATTTTTATATCGATATCGTGCCTTGTTACAAGGAATTTTTCGCTTGCGTTTTCATACTCCATAGATGTCGGCACACCGACAGCGATAACGGGAATACCCGCCGTATGTCTGTCAAGCTGCTTCTTGTTGCCGCCGATACCGCTGCCGGGAGCGATCCCGGTGTCGGTTATCTGTATAGTCCTGCACAACCTCCCGGGATCACTGCAAGTAAGACTGTCGATCGCAATTATATAATCGGCATTTATTTTCTCGGCACAGAATATGGTATGATATACACTGTCAATACCGGAGTTTGAGCTGACATCAGTGCGTATGACCGCAATATTTCCGATCCCGTCTGTACCGTGAACGTTTTCGACAAATTGCGAGGTCGCCAGAACCTTGCCTGCCGTTTTCCACCCCAGACTGTCCGAAGCAACTGACGGATTTCCGAGCCCTGCTACAAGGCACTTCCCTTCCGGAAGAAGCTTACGCAGAACCGTGCAAAGTGCCCGTATCTGCCCGTCAACATACGGTACATCTCCGCTTTCTATCACATAATATTTTCCGCTCGGACGATCGAAAGCCGCTTTTTCCTCTTCCGATATTACTATTTCTGTTATCCTTTCGCCGTAAAGCTCATAGCTTCCGCATACTATGCCGTTTTTTCGGGTCGGAAACTCACTTGCAAGCTCTGTTCTGCCGGTCATCTTCATAAAGTTAACCTCCGCTGAGAAAAAATTTTAAAAAAATCGCAAAAACTATTGCAATTTTAAATCGGACGTGCTATAATAAATCGTATTGTGAAATATAACTATGATTATATGTAGATCTGAATAGAAGGAGGTGCCATAAGTGCCTAACATTAAATCTGCCAAGAAGAGAGTTTTAGTATCTGCTACAAAGCAGGCTCGTAACAAGGCTGACAAGACCGCTCTTAAGACTATTCTGAAGAAGGTTGATGCTGATACTAACGCTGACAACGTTAAGGTTGCAGTTAAAGCAGTTGACAAGGCAGCAGCAAAGGGTATTATCCACAAGAATGCCGCAGCCAGAAAAAAATCTCAGCTTGCTAAGAAGTTAAACGCTGTTTCCTGAGAATAACGATTTAACGTAGCGCCCCCACGGGGGCGTTTTCTTTTTGTGCTTTAAAAGCATCGGATTGCATTATTATGCTCCGATGCTCTTTTTTTATTCCTTTACGCTTCTGACGGTATAGCCGTTTTCCTGCCAGTAATCAATTACATCGGCAAGTATTGCCATGTTGGTTTCGGACACTGCATGGAGAAGATAGATGGCACCGTTGTGCGTTGCGGAGGTTATGCGTTCATACGCCTTTGTTCTGTCGGGCTGATCGTCAACGTTCCAGTCGTTATAAGCAAACGACCACAATACGGTGGCGTATCCCGCATTCTTTGCCGCCCTGAGCGTTCTTACCGAGAACTCACCACGCGGCGGGCGCATAGTACTCATCCTGTATCCGCCGAAGTTTTCACTGACATAACGCTGAAGTCCGTTAAGCTCTTCAATCACTTCTTCGTTACTGATATCCGGTAAGGACGGGTGTGTGCAAGTGTGATTTCCTACCTCGTGACCCTCGTTTATCATACGGCTGACAAGCTCGGGACTGCTCTTTACATAGTCAAGCGTAACATAGAATGTAGCCTTTACGTTCTTTGATTTTAAGATATCGAGTATCCGACCTGTACAGCCGTTTTCGTACCCTTCATCAAAAGTGAGGCATATCGTCTTGTCATCCTTGCTGCCTATAAATACCCCGCCATACTCACCGTACTTTTCCTGAGCCTGAAGCGAGCCGACAGGACGATTTTCGGTGTCGGTTTCGTATCCTTGTCCATAGCACACTTTTTCGGTATTGTCCGCAAGAAGAGCCGCCTCGGCAGGTGTCTGACCTCCCCTGTCAGTTTGCCCGGAGCTCCGACCTGTTGTGGTTTTTTCTGCGGTACAGCCGCACATAAATATCACCGCCGTTATAACCGCCGCCAGTTTTTTATGCAAAAAAATCACCCCTTTACGAAAATAGTATCCGTAAAAGAGTGATCGTAATTCATTGTAATTATTGGTGTCAGTTGCCCAGATATGTCTTTACCATAGCCTGCAAAAGCTCATCACGATCTATATGACGTATGAGACTGCGGGCATTGTTGTATGTAGTTATATAGGTAGGATCTTCGGACAAAATATAGCCGACGAGCTGATTTATAGGATTATAGCCTTTCTCCTTGAGCGCGCCGTAAACGGTAGTCAATATTTCCTTCATCTCGTTTTCTCTTTCGTCTTTGAGTGAAAACGGCATTGTTTTATCGATCATAAAGTATCAGTCCTTTCGTTAATATCTTCAAAAAACCGAAATAATTTTAAGGTTGTTTATACTATTATACACTACAAACCGATAAAATACAATAGCGGGCAGCAAATTTTCGTTAAAATCACCAATAGCGGCTCTCATTTTTGGGTAATTGATAAAACTTTACAAATCGCTATTGAATTAACGAAGTATTTTTGTTATAATAACAATAACCAGATTTTCAGGGGGTAAGATAATGGCTGAACAGAAAAAACCGACTTCATCAAACGGTGAATTTAAAACATCGCCTCTAGGCTTCGACAAAAACGAAGTAATGGCATACATAGTACAGCATAACAAAGAGCGCAAAGCCCTTAAGGAAGAAAACGACGAACTGAAGAGAGCTCTTGAGGAAAAAAAGCAGGCAAACGAAGGCGCAGACAATGAGCTTACAGCAGAGCTTGAAAAGAAAAAAGCCGAGCTTGACGCGCAGATACTTGAAAGCAGAAAACAAGTTCTCGATGAAAGACGCAAGCTTGCACAGACCGAAAAGGAGCTCCATGTCCTCCAGGATAAGCATTCCGCTCTGACAGAAGAGTTTGCCGCATTCAAAAAGCAGGCGGCAACCAAGATAGACAAAGCAAAGCACAGTGGCGGAACAATAGATCCCGCACAGCTTGCCGAGATATCCGCCAAGGCAAACGCCGATGCAAATGCGGTTATCGCAGACGCGCAGAAAAAAGCGGAAGAGATCATCACAGCCGCAAAGGCATATTTTGCCGATACTGTTCAGAAAACATATGATTACAAACAGGCGGTTCTTGAAAAAGCCGGCGCTTTCGCCGAAAATGTAACGTCAAGCGGAGCTGTTGCTCCTGCAATTGATATTGCCGCTGTACTTGCTGCTGTAAGCAGTGCTTTAAATGATGCGATTGCAAATGCTCAAAGTGCCATCGCCGAAGCAATGGACGAAGCAAAAAGCAAGGCTTCCGATGAGGTAAGCGCTGTAAACGATGCGGTTTCAAAGGCTGTTGAAGAAGCTAAGAGCAAAGATGTTCCGGCTGCTGAAGCCGCAGATATCCCGGAAGAAAAGCTTTCCGACAACGAAGAGCTCAGTGCTGCGAAAGCCGAGCTTGAGAATATCGGCGGCTTTGACGAAAGCGAGCTAAATTCATATGCTCCGATGAATGTTGAGCCTTACAGCTTTGAACTTAAGCTTGATATGCCGGCACAGACAGATGACGGCGATGATGATATTGATGATATGCTTTCGGACAATAACGGTCTGTTAAGCTCATTTGAAATAGTATCCGGCGATGATGATATTTCGGCAGATAATGTCGATACCGGCGATCTTCTTGTAGAAGAAGCACCTGCTGTCACCGGCATTTCCGATCTCCTGACAGAAGAACCGGAGGTCACTGCCGCACCGACAGAAGAGCCCGCTCCCGAAGCTGACGATTTCAGCGATCTATTAGCGGAAGAGCCCGCTCCTGCGCCTGTAGCCAAGACCGCGTCTACTCCCGCAACAGACGATTTCAGCGATCTGTTAGCAGAAGAGCCCGCTCCTGCGCCTGTAGCCAAGACCGAGCCTGCTCCCGCAACAGACGATTTCAGCGACCTGTTAGCAGAAGAGCCCGCTCCTGCGCCTGTAGCCAAGACCGAGCCTGCTCCCGCAACGGACGATTTCAGCGACCTGTTAGCGGAAGAGCCCGCTCCTGCGCCTGAAGCCAAACCTGAGCCCGCTCCCGCAACGGACGATTTCAGCGATTTACTTGCCGATGCACCTGCCGAGGTTGGACGTACAGCTGACCGCGGAACCGATAAGCCTAAAGAAAAATTGAACGAGAGTCGTTCGATGGGTGTTGCCGGTAAAGAAAGTAACGCTAATGATCCTTGGAAAGATCTTGAAGCTCAGATGAACGGAATGACAATCACACCGCCTCCTTCTCACAAGACGGTCGATGATGACGGAATGACATCTTCGTTTGATGATCCTACCGCTCCTGCGGCATCGGCAAAAGAAGAAAAGATCGATATGTCGGATTATTCTTCAATGCTCGGCGGCATCAATGACAATATGAACACTAACACCGCACAGTATGATCCTTCATGGGATCTTAAGATGATGGAAGGGCTTAATGATAACGATGACGATGATGAGATGAGCTCAGACAACGTCGGCTTCTTTGACCTTTAATAATCAAATGCCGGAAAGCTTTTGCTTTCCGGCATAATAAATTCGGTAAAAACAAGGAGAACAGTTTTGGAACTCAATACAAGCGAACTTAAAGAAAAAGCGAAAACACTCAGAGCCGGCGATAAGGTAGAACTCAGCGGCACAGTATACACATCGCGCGATGCGGCGCACAAGCGCATAAAGCAACTTATCGAAAACGGCGGTAAGCTCCCTTTCAAAATAGACGGTGCGGCTATCTACTATGCCGGTCCGACAGGCACAAAAGACGGTATGGCTATCGGCTCATGCGGTCCGACAACATCGGGCAGAATGGATCCGTATGCTCCTCTGCTCCTTGATATGGGGCTTTCTGCAATGATAGGCAAGGGTGAACGTAAACCGGCAGTGGTCGATGCCATAAAACGCAACGGCGCAGTATATTTCTGTGCAATAGGAGGCGCAGGTGCGCTTGCCTGCCAATGTATCACAGAGTGCGAGGTTATTGCATTTGAAGACCTCGGCTGTGAAAGTGTAAAAAAGCTGACGTTTGATAAATTTCCGCTAATAGTAGCGATAGATGCTGTCGGCGGAAATATATTTGAAACAGGCAGAAAGCAGTACGCAGAAGTCTGACTCTCGCCGACTTTATACGTTTATTTCCGATGTAAGTTAAACTGCGGAAAAGAAAGCAGAGCTTACTTTGGAAATTAACGCGCAAAAGAAAAAGCATTAAAATTTCTTCCGCAAATAATAAGCAGTTACATTGTTTATCATCTTATGATCCGGCGATAAACAAAGTAACTGCTTATTTGATTTGGCTTAAAATTCTCAGTAATGAAAATTCAGCATATCAATATCAAAAATCGGAATGCCCATAAATATTGACATTGCTCCTAAAATGTGATATAAATAAGTCGTAAAAACGGATATAATATCCGCTAATTTCTATAAATCTACGGAGGTGCTTCAATTATGATGGGAAGACTCAGAGCGATGCGTGAACCGCTCAAATATGTTCAGGGCAGAGATGCTCTTCTTAAATTCCATGAAGAAATGGGTTATATGGGCAAGCGTTGGCTGTTTGTATGCTCAAACAGCGGCTACAAAGCCTGCCATGACAAGATAGAAAAGAGCTTTGACGGTCTTGACGACTACAGACGTTACGAGATTTTCGGCGGAATATCCAGCAACAGCGAAATAAACAAGATGAAGGCTATTGTCGAGCAGGATAATATTGATACAGTTGTAGCTGTAGGCGGCGGAAGTGCCGTTGATACAGCTAAGGCTACCGCATATTACAGCGGCAGACACATTGTTATCGTGCCTACAGTTGCGGCTACAGATGCTCCCTGCACAGGTCTTTCGGTAATTTATAATGATGACCACAGCTTCGACAAGTATCTGTTCTACCCCACAAATCCCGATGCCGTAATGGTCGATACGACCGTTATCGCCAATGCGCCGGTTAAATTCCTTATCGCAGGTATGGGCGATGCGCTAGGCACATATTTTGAGGGTCGTGCTTCTATCCGTACTGAGTCCGCTAGCCTTGAGGGTACAGGTATCACAAGAGCGGGACAGGCGCTCGCACGTCTTTGCTACGACACGCTCCGCGAATATGGCAAGCAGGCTATTGAGGCTTGTAAGGTACACGCAGTTACTCCCGCGCTTGAGAATATCGTTGAGGCTAACGTTTACCTCTCCGGTGTCGGCGCTGATAACGTAAACTGTGCCGCCGCTCATTCGTTCTACAACGGCGTAACTTCTCTCGGAATAAAGCACGCCGACCACGGCTGCTGCGTTGCACTCGGCACACTTGTACAGCTCGTGCTTGAGGGTGCACCCAAGGAAGAATTTAAGGAAGTACAGGACTTCTGCCTTGAGGTAGGACTGCCCGTAACACTTGAAGAGATCGGCGTTACTACACCTGAGCAGGTAAAGACGATCTCCGAGAACGCTTGTATCCCCGGCGAAACTATCCACAACCTCGCAGGCGATGTACAGCCCGTTGAGCTGTATGACGCTATTATGCAGGCTGACGCTATGGGTAAGATTGCACTCGGTAAGTAAGCTGAACACTTTATAAACAGTTTGAACCCCGCAAATGCGGGGTTCTTTGCTTATGCGTAGGTTATTATCAACCGTGGGAATGTGAAGCTTTTATATCCACCGTCCTCGGTGCAAGCACCTCAAGCGCCTTTGCGGATTTTATAGATAGTTGCCTCACTCCGAATTAACAATACCTGCCGATTTTCTCAAGCGCGGCTATAAACCGCTTATCGTCACGGATTACATCGTATCTGTCCGACTGCATTTTATCGTATAATTCCCTGCAGTCAGTGAAATCGTAATTCTTGACCAGATTGATCGGGCTGTATTCAAGGTCATTCACAAGAAGAGATGTGTGATGTGCCTTATCGGGGAGAGTGTCTGACATTATCGCAAATTCAGCCGCTTTTTCAAAGCTTGATAACGCAAGCTCGTAATCACCCTTCGACACAGCCAGATCCGCTATATACCGATGTGTAGCCGACACCGTACAGCTGTACTTAAGATAATCACCGTTCTCAAACACAAGCTCAAACATTGAGAGCGCCTTTTTCAGAATTTTTATTCTTTCCGCGTCAGACATCGTTTCGTCCTTGTGTCCGAGGTCAGCAAGATTTATAAGCGCACACCAAAATACATTCGTATACCATGTGATTGCGCGTTTAAGATGAGCTTTCTGCTGTTCACCCTCATACAGATCCCCGAGAACTACCGTATCGGTACACCATATATTCGGAAGCTTCTTAGCATATTCTATCGCCTTTTCCTTTTCTCCGAGCCTTGAATAGATATAACAGAGCTGCTTAGTCGTGCAGTTGATAATTACACCGTCTGTGCAATGCGATAAAATGCGGTTTCCGATTTCGGCAGCCTCTCGATTAAAGCTGATTGTTTCTTCTTCGGATAATCCCCGACCGTTTTTATACCCGCAGAATGTAAGCTGGTCGACAAGCCTGAATTGAAGCTCGTAATTTGTAGGATAGGTTTTTACCGCATCACGCAAAAGCAGAATGTTCTCATAGATAAAGCCCTTTGAGCCGTTCTCATCCAACTGCGATATCAATCCTTTCAGCTGTTCCTCGCTCCTCCAATTATCCATTCCCATAAGCTCGTCAAGCGTGATCTCAAAATAGCTTGCAACAGTCGGGAGCAGTGTTATATCGGGATAAGTCGTTCCATTCTCCCAACGGCTTACCGCCTGTGCCGAAACGCCGAGAATATCCGCAAGCTGTTCCTGCGTAAGCTCTCGCTGTAATCGGAATTTCTTTAGGTTTTCGCCAAGTTTAAGCATAGTGTTTACCTCCGTATTATTCATTTGGAGCTCCTGTTAAAATAATATTCGATTTAGGCGAATTTGTCCATAACTCATTTGTTGAGAAAAATTCAACCATAGTGAGAACCGCCGCCGACCGCTTTGCCGCTGTCGAAAAAGGAGCTGTAACGAAACATGAAAATTCCGTCACAGCTCCTTTTAAATATCAATCAAGGAAATACGAAGCTTCCATATCCGCCGTACTCAGCGCAAATGCAAGCGGGAACATCTCGAATGCCTTTCCTACGTTGTTTACGTTCTCTTCTCCCGAAAATCCCATATGATAGCGGATAGCGAATGCCTCCTCGCGAGTAAGCCGCATAAAGCCCGTTATCATATAAACGGACTTTTCGCCGTGTCCGTAAGGCAGCTTATCATCAAAGAAGTATGTAGGCACTTTTTCCCACTGCCCTGTCTGCTCATTCTTGACGTTGCGCGTGCCTCTTGTGTAAACGTCCACCTTACAAATATCGTGTAGCAGAGCGCATATCGCGATAGTTTCTTCGCTTGCCGTGAGCTTGTACATATCACGCACACGCTCGCGCTCAAGGTACGCCTTGAAGCAGTGATATACATTCAGCGAATGCTGTGCAAGACCGCCGTCATACGAGCCGTGAAAGCGTGTGCTTGCGGGTGCTGTAAAGAAATCGCTCTTGTTTACAAGATAGTCGAGCAGCTTTTCAACGCCGTCCCTGTGAACGTGCTTTGCAAAGATATCGAGTATCTCCTGCTTGTTGCTTTCTGTCTGTTCAGGTGTCAACACCTTATTTTCTGTATTAACCGGCATAAAATTCTCCTAAGTCAACAAAAGCCCCGCATGGCAGGGCTGAATGTTAAATGATACGCTTATTCTCCGAGTGCTATGCTTTCGGGGAAGATGTTTGCACTTTCGTCCTTTGAAAGGTAAGTTGTCGTTACAAAACCGTTTATGACCGCGCCGTCCGATATAGCGATAGAGCCTGCCTTGATATCACCGATTATAACAGAATCCCTGTCAAGCTGTATCTTGCCGGAGATCTCAATATTGCCCTTTATCTTGCCGTTGAGCTGGGCTACCTGAGATGTAAGGTCGCCTATCAGCATAGAGTCATTTGCCATTATCGCCTGACCCTTAAGACGAACGTTGCCCTGCACAGCAGAGTTTTTCATACTGATGTTATCGCAGGTGAGGTCGCCTACGACCTTGCCGTTTATGTTGATATTCTTGGTAGTTTCAACATTGCCCTTGATGTTGCCGTCTATCTTCATATCGGCGAACGAGCGTACATTGCCGTCGATCATCGTATTCTTAGAGATAACCGTCATTTCCTGAGTGCCGTCTGCTCTCACGTTGCCTGCAAAAGGCGTTCCGCCATAGCCCGAACCGCCGTTATCCTGTGCAAATGTGCCGCTCTGTGCATTCTGCATATTCTGTGCAAAGCCGTTATTCTGATTGCTCTGCATACCCTGACCGGGAGCATTATCCCCGATGTTCTGAGCAGCTCCGGCATTCTGATCGTTCTGCATATTCTGCGCAAAGCTGTTATTCTGATTATATCGATCATTCATATCACGCGCTATACGCTGTGAAAAATCCTGTCCCACAAATCCGCCTGCTGCTGTTCCCTGCTGTGTGTTCTGAACGTTCTGCTCTTGTGTGCTTGATCCGAACGCCTGTGAGGGCTGTACGTTATCCTGAGCAGGCTGCGCATTCTGTGCAGGTTCACCCGGCTGTGTGTCGGCAGTATCATTCATATATGCCGCAACATCCTTGACCTCTTTGCGGTTATCGGACGATCTGGGATTTGTAAGCTCCTTCATAGCCTGTGAAAAATTATCCTTGATTCCCATTGTTATCCCTTTCTTGAAATCAGAATTATTTATTGAAATTGGATCGGTTCGGTCTTCTGCGAAAGACTGCCGAATTTATATCCTTTATCTTTCAGCGCCTTGATGATATCCTCTATCACAAGTACGGTATTATCTCGATCCCCTGTGTTGTGAAACAGTATAACGGGTGTCGAAAACTCCTGTGCGTCTGCAAGTACATTTGTGTAAAGCGTTGTCCAGCCATAGCCTTGCCAGTCGTTGCTGTCCACGTTCCAATCGAAATATGTAAATCCTCTGCGGTCCATTTCCGCAATTATATCATCGCGAGTAGCCGCATTATAGTCATTTACACTGCCACCGGGAAATCTGTATATATCAGGTGCTTTTCCCGTCGCTTCAAGAACAATATCATACGCTTCCTTGAAATCGTCAAGAAACGCGTCTACCGAAGCATATATCTTTTCGTAATCATGGGAGGCGGAATGGATACCTATCGTATGTCCCGCGTCACTTATTTCTTTCAGTAACGAATAACAATACTCCGTGCGCTCGGGAACAACAAAGAATGTAGCCTTTACGTTTTCCTGCCGTAAATAATACAGCAGATTTTCTGTCAGCACCGAAGGACCGTCATCAAATGTGAGATATACGGTGTTTTTGCTGTCTTCATATTCACCGTCATATTTATCCGCATAAAGCTCCGGGTAAAGTTCAGTATACAACTTATCATCGGCACTGCTGTTTGATGTTTCATCACTGCTCTCAGGTGTACTTGCCGGCTCTTTTGTTGTGTCCGGTGTTGTTTCTGTCTGTGATGAAGCAACGGGTGTCGTCTGCGCTGTAGTCTGCGATGTAGTCGTTTCAGCGGGCTTGCTTTCGGTCACAGAAGGTTCCGCTTTATTTGTATTCTCCGCAGTGCTATCGCCTTTAGAGTCATCGGAACTTTCTGTCGCCGAAGCCGATATATCTTCCGACTGTGCCGACAGACGTGAATTGAGCCTGTCTATCTCTTCCGACTTTTTGGCATTGTCTACAGCAAAAATTATACAAAGCACCGTAGGCACAATTATGAGCAAAGCCGTAACAGTCAGTATCAGATGCTTGAAAAATCTGACGCTACCGAAATACAAGCGCACCACTCCCTTTTGACATATACCAGTATCATACTATATTTATCGTGTTTTGTCAAGTAAAGTCGAACAAAGTGAAGACATTTCCGTAAATTTTTTCTTATAATCATATAGAGTAAACCGATCAGGCATTTGTAGCTTTTTGCTAAATTCGTGTGCAAATTTTTATTGAAATTCTATAAAATGCGAAATATCGGTTGTAAAAAATGCTCAAATGTATTATAATAGTTATATTATTCAGCCCGGTTTGTGTATGCGGGCAGAGCGGAGGGTGATCCAGTGAATACCGAAGAGATAAAATGGATATCGTACTATGGCAAAGATATAAGTGCGATCAGCTGTTCTTTTCACGAAAAGTTAAATAAATTCGGCTTTTGCCTTGTTCTCGACGAATACGGCGCAGACAAATCGACAAAGGCTCAGATAAGCATACTCGATACCGTGCTTGAAAAGCAGACTCCCAATATCCTGCTGATATGCCCCAGGCATCTTATGCATAGCTGGTATCGCTCGGTAGTAACATCAAACGGCGTTGATTTCAAGATGATATCCGGTTCATCAAAAGCTATCACCTACTTCAACGAGAATATGCCGAATACATATATAATCGCAGAAGAAGCGCTTGCATCCGATAATTCTCTTATGCAGAGGTTTGCAGATGCGGGTCTTACCTGGGATCTTGTCATAATCGACGCAGGTCTCAGCACCTCAGGAATCAAATGCGACCTGTATACAGAGCATTTGCGCGCAAAGACAGAAAAGCTTGTAATACTCAGCCCTATCCCCTGCGGCTATATGCAGAGCTATGATGAAATAAGAGGTCTTGTAAAGAGCCTGCTTGCCGATGAAAGCAAAGCGGCGGCAGTAGACAGCATAAGCTTTGACAAAAAGACTATCTGCTTTGATCCCGATACCCCCGTAATGCGCTATTTTGACAAGTCTGTATATAACGGCGAAGTGTCAAGAAACGTCACAATGCTTGAATATGAGTTCTCGCAGGATTTCATTTCAAATTCACGAAGACTCATCGATATTAAAACAGGACTCCCGCTTTACGCACAGGGCGGCAACATTTTTGAAGAATACGGTCTTGAAGCAAAAAAGACCTATACCAAGCCGTCATATAACGTAGCCGATGTTCAGGAGTTACGCGATGTCGACAAGAAGCTTGACTGTTTCCTGACAAAGCTTGACGATGTGCTCAAAGGCTCGGAGAACCGTGCTGTTGTTTACTGCGTGACAGGTTCGACTATACTGTACCTGAAAAAAGTTATTTCTGCTCTTTATCCGAATATCAACGGACTGTTAAAGATCGACAGAGGCGACATCTTCAACACAAGATACGACAATTTCACAAATGAAACCCGCGACAACGCAAGAATTGTTCTTACCGTTGACAAGATAGGTTCTATAAATCCACAGGTAAAAAACTTCACTCACATATTCAACTATGAGCTTCCCGACAGCCCCGTTATATTTGAACAGCGTGCCGCGCGGCACGGCGGAAAGAACGAACAGTCAAGAGAATTTATCATATTCTCCGACAAGAACAATCTGCTTGATTCAAGAATGCTGTCGAAGGTGCTTTTCGGCAAAATATACAAGAGCATAGTCGCAGGACTTCCCGGCAGAAATGTGCTGTTTGACATTCCGAATGCCGCACAGCTGATAACAAACGGGATAAGGGATCTGCAGTATGTATGCTCATACACAGGTGAAGTTTCAAACTGTCATGATGTGATTACCCAGTTCAAAGCCGATTATAATATCTCACCGTCAATAGATATCTCCACGGCAGTCAAGACTCACGAATATACAAAGCTGAAGCTTGACAAAATATACCGTGCGTTCGGCATCGAAAACAGGATAAAGGAAAACACTACCACCGATGAAAAGGTGCTGAAGCCTATGATAAAGGAAGCGCTTGAGCGCTTTAGCGGTTCTCTGCTCTATCTTGACGAACAGCAGCACATCGTTGCACTCGGCGGTGCAGAGCTTGAAGAGAGCCTTTACAGCGAACAGTTCCGGGCATATAAGGAGCGGTGCACCACAGATGACATTTCATCAGGTATTCGTGCCGCACAAAAGATGTTTGAAAATTTCATTACCGACAACAAAAATGCAGAGCTGCGTTTATGCGTAAATGAGCTTCCCGACACGGTAAAGATGCCTGTATTGCTTAATTCGTGGCGGTTTCTCACCGACAACTTTATGATACAGGAAACTTTCAGACAATTTATGAAAAAATACAACGAGGGAGTGATGTAAGGTGGAGGCTTTTCGTAACGAAGAAATCGCGGGACTTTTAGGCGACTTTTATCAGGCGCACGCCAACGAAAACAGCGAGGTAATGGAACAGTCGCTGATGAAGATGCAGAACCTGCTTTACACAGGTGAAGCCGACAGCACTCCGTTCAAAGACTATTTCAACTCGGTATTCGGAGGACGTACTCCGTACAACGCTTCTCTGTCGGTAAGCGACTATCCGAAAGAGTCGATAATCAGAGAGCTTTTACAAAACACATTCGGCTGTTACTATTCAGACCCGGATATCAAGGTACTGTTCAACTTTGAGCAGGACGGCGAAGTAAGGCTTACATATAACGAAGACGGTTTCACGCTTGAACAGATACTCTACTATCTGAGTATCGGCAGAAGTGACGGCGATAAGTCCCGTGAGGGTCGTTTCGGCGTAGGTTCAAAGAGCGTATTTATGAATGTCGAATGGCTGAAACTGCGTTCAAATAACTTCAATTTCAGGATCGTAAACGATGCCGGCATTCTTAAGATAAGAGAGCTTAATCTGACCGCTCCGGTATTCAAAGGTACAGAGATCATCTTCAAGGTATCGGAAGAAGAACAGGCAAGAATAAAAGAAAACCTTGTTAATCTTACTATCCACAAGGGCGAATATATAAACCTCGTTGAGTTCTGCTTTGCATTTATCAGAAAAAAACAACTCGGAAGATTCGGTGAGGCTGAAAACCCCAACCGTACCTTCAATATAGCAGTAATGGATATGGGCAAGCCCCTTGCCGTATATAAGGTTATCCGTTACCAGAAGACCCCCGATAATGACCCGACCGTGCGTTTCCTTCAGAACGGCAAGAGCGTTATCGAGTTCATCTGGCACGAAAACGAGGGCTTTGTATACCTCATTCCGTTTGCCGTGTCAGCCGCCAGACGTGATACGCTTGTCAAGGTGCTCCTTGATAAGTACAACTACTTCTCTACCTATGAGCTGACCGGTCTTATCAAATCCACAGGCGAGGATTTTATCAAGGAAAAGCTGTCGGCATTCTTCATAAGCGTACCTAACTCATATATCACCACTCACAGAACAGGCATACGCCATGAATGTGAGGAAGAGGTTTCCGAAGCGATAAACAGAGATCTCAAATTTATGATAGACAAGTACTCCCGCTACTTTGTTCTTGAACTTTTACAAAGGACAAATTCCGAGAAGTACTATATGCGCCCCAAGCACTATGTGTTTGAATTTTTCAGCAACTATCTGACGACCAGTGTAATGGTAGGCGATCTGCGCAGTGTATTCCACAACAGCATTTCGCTCCTGCTCCCCGGCAAGACTGAAGCTATGCCCTACTCCGAGGTAAAACAGCTCGGCTTCTTCTCTGTGACCGATCACGTTTCAAAGCAGGAACACGAAAGCGGTGCGGCATTCACCGAATATATTGAGGACGAACTTGTTAAAATGCGCAAAGATGTTGCGGATATGCCCGAAAACATCATAATGGCGTGCTATAACTGGATAGATGAAGAAACCGAGGAAGAGGGCAGAGAATTTTGCTACAACTTCAACTTTGACGGCAATACCTATGTTCTCGACAGCGAGAAGAACCCCGCTATCAAGGACTTTGACCTAAGCTTCGGCTTCAGAAGCATAGTAAGCCTGAAGCTAGGCAAGTACGTTATAAACGATGCTGTTGCCGATGAAGAAGCGCTTATCGGCGCACTTGGACTGTTTGACACAATGTACGGTCAGGACTACAAGATCGGAATGAGATACTTCCAGTTCAACGTTCACTACCGTGACATCACCCACAACTTTGACGTTGCACGAATGACGGTGCATAACCTCAAACGTGCTTATGACTGCATAGTTTCACACAAGAACAGCTTTGAAAATCATCAGATATATAACGAAGTCATAAATATGCTGATAAACAGCTTCACGCAGGGTAAAGATACAATGACTTTCCTGCGCGAAATGAAACAGCAAGGCAGTGACATCACACTCCAGCTTGATATCAATAAGAAATTCAGATTTGCTGCTTACGGCAAACAATTTATGATACCGAGCAGTATCACAAACGCCGATCTTCTTGAAATAATCGGCGATGTATATGCTCTTATCAACTGCGGTATGTTCAACGGACGTGTATTCGACTTTCCGTTTATGAAGTCGGGCTACTCATTTGAGAAATCATCGCTCATGAGCTTACTGCGCGAAAACAACCTCACCGATGAAAAGGTATCGGCAATTATCCCGAACCTATACATATGCGATCTTAAGATCCCTCGCATAGCGCTCCTCGGCGAAAAAGACAAGATTATCCGCATTATCGATATAAACGACCCGATAACAGAGGAAGAGCGCAACAGCATCACAAAGTATGTTGTACTGCGTGACGACTGTACAAAACCGGAATTTGCAAAGTACGTTGAATATCTGCTGATAGGTGAAAACAACAATGTTCTCAGCCAGTTCTATTCAAGCACGGAAGAGCCTAACCAGGTACTTCTCGACCAGATTCCGTACTACTACAAGCCCCTGCCGTCTATCACAGCAGACGAGCTTACATTCCTGCGTACAAAGTACAAGGCACTGCGCAGCCTTTCAAATCTCCGCGTTTACCGCAATTACTTTGCAAAGGATATCAACGGTACAATGTTCGGCTACGGCGGAACCTGCTCATGCTGCGGGTTTGAGTCCAGTATCATCAACAACTATGTTATAAAGAGCTTTGAAGTCGGGCTGTTCAAAGACGACAGAGAAGAAAAATTCAAGTTCTCTCTTTATATGTGCGCAAACGACTCATTTGCCGCAAGCGGTTGGATTATAGAAGATATCAGCATAGGCGGTATGAGCCCGTTTATATGGCTTGATGAAATCTCCACCTGCGAGGTTATCCCGCCCGAGTTCCTCCTCTGTACTATCAAGTACCGTTGCCAGCTGACATACGATATCATCGGCAGCGAAGGACGCGAAAAAGGTGAGATCGTCACAATGGAAAGCGTCAGCGACGGCGAACAGAAGACAATGGATATCATTCTTTCACCGCTTATGATGGCAAAGTGGATCGAAGATAACTTGTCGGACGAGTATGCTACAGAAAATTCCGACAACGGCGAAAACAGCAATACTGAAGCATAGAATTAAATATGTAACCGCTCTGAAAACAGGGCGGTTATTTTTACGCCAAAAACAGCAATTGACGGAGCGTTCGGTTTTCTTACGCAGGATAGCACAAGATAAAACAAGAATGTCCGCTACAAAAACGCAATAGCGGACAAGTAGCGGACAAAGCCTATTTTCACTATAAAAGAAAAACTCGGAAACAACGTATTTACGCTGTTTCCGAGCACATTGAATGGTGACCCGTACGGGAATCGAACCCATGATTCCGCCGTGAAAGGGCGATGTCTTAACCGCTTGACCAACGGGCCGTGGAAATGGTAGCGGCAGTCGGATTTGAACCAACGACACCCTGGGTATGAACCAAGTGCTCTAGCCAACTGAGCTATACCGCCATATCTTCCGTTTCTGTCGCTCTGTCTCAGCGACTTTTATATTATATCACAGCATTTTACGTTTGTCAACACTTTTTTGAAAAATTTTTCGATTTTTTTCGCACTGTAAATTTCCAAAGTAAGTTCCACAGTGGAAATTTGAGCAGAACTTACTTTGAAAACATATGCGCAAAAGCGGCACAGCATAATGCCGTACCGCTCCGCCGACTATTCGCTTATAACAACTTAACCGAGTGTGCCTGTAACCGTAACTGTCGTTTTACCGGGAGTTACTGCTATTGTGCCGTCGGCATTGGTCGTGAATGTTGCCGCAGGCACTGTGATAGCGCCCTGAGCCGTTTCAAACACGCCTGTTGTTTCATCATAGGTGTACTTGGTATCATCAAGCGCCGCGCCGTTATAGCTTACCGTAATGCCTTTGAGAATTGGGTTGAACACATCACGCAACACAACATTATCGGCTTGTGTGATCGCCGTGTTACCCTTATTGGTGATTGTAAACGTGTAAGTTATCTGACCGTTTTCGCTGACTACGGTCGGGTTGAGTGCCTTTTCGATATTAAGGATTGCACCGACAACCGCATTGACTGTTTCCGTTGCCGTGACAGGCTCTGCAATTCCGCCGCCGGTTACAGCGATGTTATTGGTAATAGCTGTTTCAACATCAAGCGGTGCATACGCCGTGGTTCTCGCCTTATAGACGATCTGCGCCTCCGAATTTGCAGGGACGTTTATGCCTGTTATCACAAGCGGAGGTCCTGCGGTTACTGTCGGCGCAGTCTGGAGAACTCCGTTTATAAAATAACGGATATCGCCCGTGTAGCTCAACGGATACACGGTGTTCGTCTCATAGGCATACGCTCCGAGGTTATCGGTCAGCGTAAGGTTTGTGAAAGCCGTACTGCCGTTGTTGACGATGTTTACGATATAGGTTATTTCGCTGTCGGAGCTGTAGGTTTCGGAAAGGGCGTATTTTGTCGCGGACAGCATCTGCTGTATCTCACCTGTGGTTACGTTTGAATTTACTACCGTGCCGTTATACGAAAGGGTAGCAACGTTTGTGAAAGTTGCCATTGTTTATCCTCCTTGAAATAAGTTTTTCCGGGTACCCGTTTCAATTTATGACACAGTGTGCCTTTATGTGCCAAACTCAGTTAATATCCCTTGTAACATAAAACCGGGCAGCGATTTTCACATCGCCGCCCGGTCGTAATTATTGATTTTTGCTTTTAATCAGAGCGTTATTTTGCCGCGGTCTTTCCGCTTACACTTCCATAATTACCATAAAGTGCCGTCTTACCACTCATGTAATAAGCTTTTACTCTGAACTTATACGTTGTATTCTTAGCAAGTCCCGCTTTCCTATAAGTAGTCGTGTTGCCGTTTGTGATCTTAGCAACGCGTACCCACTTACCGCCCTTGTACATTTCTACTATGTAGCCCTGAGCAGAACTATTCTTAGTCCAGTTCACTCTGAGCGCGTCCTTAGCCTTACCGCCGATCTTAACACCCTTAACAATCGAAGGATTTGTCCTAGCCGTAACTGTAGCGCTGTAGTTACCATAAAGCGCAGTCTTACCGCTCATCTTATAGGCTCTTACTCTGAACTTGTATACGCTTGAAGCCTTAAGTCCCGCTTTTCTGAAAGTAGTCGTGCTGTTCTTGGTTATCTTAGCGGCTCTTACCCACTTGCCGCCCTTGTACATCTCAACAATATATCCGTCAGCAGAATCATTCTTAGTCCAGTTTATTCTCAGCGCGTCAGCAGCTCTGCCGCCGAGCTTTGCACCTTTCATTACAGACGGATTTGTCCTAGCCGCAACAGTAGCGCTGTATGCGCCGTAAACCGCAGTCTTGCCGCTCATCTTGTACGCTCTTACTCTGAACTTGTAAGCAGTTCCTGCCTTAAGTCCCGCTTTTCTGAATGTTGTGGTGTTGTTGCTTGTAATCTTTGCAATTCTTACCCACTTATTACCCTGATACATTTCAACAATGTAACCGTCAGCATTTGCATTCTTTGTCCAGTTAATTCTGAGCGCGTCAGCCGCTCTGCCGCCAAGTTTAACACCTGTAATCTTTGCAAGCGTAGGCAACTTGTCAAGAAGCACATAGTCAAAGCCGTTACCCTTTGCGTACTGCTCTCCCGCCGTACCGCTGTAGCAGTAGATTTTAAAGTTGTTGATCTTCTTGTAGTCGTTATCATAATAGTAACCGAAAGCCCAATCGTCTATACCTGTCACACTTTTTGGTATTGTTACACTTGTAAGACTTGTGCAGCCGTAGAAAGCATAATAGCCTATACTCGTCACACTGTTCGGTATCGTTATACTTTTAAGGCTTGAGCAACCACCGAAAGCGCTACTGTCTATACTCGTCACACTGTCTGGTATCGTTATGCTTGTAATGCTTGTGCAATCGATGAAAGCACTATAGCCTATACTCGTCACACTGTTCGGTATATTATAACTCTTATCTGTTTTTCCGGCAGGATAACATATCAACTCAGTTTTACCCTTGTTAAATAAAACCCCATTCACAGATGTATAATTGTTGTTCCCAACTTCTACATCTATTGCTGTAAGGCTTGAGCAACCGCTGAAAGCACTACTGCCTATCTTCGTCACACTGTCCGGTATCGTTATATTTGTAAGGCTTGTGCAACCGCTGAAAGCCTCCAAACCTATCTCCGTCACACTGTCGGGTATCGTTATATTTGCAAGACCGGTGCAGCCTTCGAAAGCCTGTCCGCCTATTCCGGTAACCTGTTTGCCGTTTATTTCTGACGGTATTATAAGCGACACTGAAGATAAGTTATCTATATAACCGGTTATGCGTAATGAGCCGTCATCAAGTTCCGATGTTGCAAAATATACTTCTTCTGTAAATCCGTTTCTGACGGCATAGCGATGACCCTCGGTGTATTTTACATAGTCTATTTTAAAATCGTCAATTTTTTCATCACGATCAATATATCCGAACGCTTCACTATCTATTGATAAAACACTTGCAGGTATTGTAACTGATTTTAACGAAGTGCAACCCATAAAAGCTTCATAACCTATTTCAGTTATACTGCCCGGTATCGTTATACTTGCAAGACTAGCGCATTCTTTGAAAGCGTAATTGCCTATACTTGTCACTCTGTTCGGTATTGTTACGCTTGTAAGGCTTGTGCAATTATAGAAAGTGTTTTCATCTATACTTGTCATGCCATTAGGTATAGTTATACCTAAAAGACTAACGCATTCTCCGAAAGCTTGCTCACCCATACTTGTCACACTGTTCGGAATTGTTACACTTGTTAGGCTTGGGCAATCATAAAAAGCAAAATCGGCTATACCTACTGTGCCATTTTTTATTGTGACACTTTTTGCATCATCATCGCAATCTATAACCCATTTGCCTACGTATTTTTCGGATGTTGTTTGATTTTTTAGTAATGCGGTATTACTAAATGCATTTCCACCTATACTCGTTACACTGTCCGGTATCGTTATGCTTGTAAGACTTGTGCAATTACCGAAAGCACCACCACTTATGCTCGTCACGCTGTCCGGTATCGTTATACTTGTAAGACTTGCACAACCGCTGAAAGCACTATTGCCTAAACTTGTTACACTGTTCGGTATCGTTATACTTGTTAGGCTTGTGCAATCGGCAAAAGCAATTGAACCTATATATGACACCCTATCTGGTATTTTAATATTTATTAGGTTTGAGCAGTTTTGGAAAGCTCTTTTGCCAATGCTCGTCACGCTACTTGGTATGAGATATATAGTATCTTTTATTCCTGCGGGATAACAAATTATTTCAGTTTTGTTTTTATTAAAAAGAACACCTTTATCAGAAGAATAGAATTTATTATCTGTTTCTACTTGTATTTCAATAAGATTTGTACACCCCACAAAAACATAGTCACCTATTTGCATTACGCTGTCAGGTATTTTTATACTTGTAAGGCTCGTGCAACTGGAGAAAGCGCCGCTTCCTATCTCTGTCACACTATTAGGTATCGTTATGCTTGTAAGGCTTGTACAACCGTTGAAAGCTCTATTGCCTATACTTGTCACACTCTTCCCATCAATTTCAGCAGGAATATCAACCTTTTCCGCACTGCCATTATACCCTGTAATCTCCACCGTACCATCATCAAGCGCGCTATACTGGAAATCCCCATAAGTTTCCGCTCCCGCGCACACCGCGCACAGCACAGCCATCGCCGCAAAGGTGACCAGCCCCAGCAGCCACTTCTTCACTTTCATAAATACATACCTCTTTCTTAAAATTATACATAAAAAGGCATACCCCACCCCTAGTGTACTATGCCTTAATAACCATATTGAATTTTACGCAGAGATATTATGCAACACTTACAGAGGAGCTGTTACTCAGCCTACCCAATTTACATAAATTGGTATCAGAAGTCATACACATATCTCTCACCTTTACATTTCATCAGTATTAACTGTATATTATCATAAGTATATCACCGCAAACGCCCCTTGTCAAGTATTTGCAAAAATGTGATGCCGCTATAGCGTTCGCGCTATTGATACCGCCACATAAAAACCGTCACATATTATCAATTTCCTGCGAAAAACCTCGCCTGCCCCGATATAATACTTTGCCCGACATTTCCCGCTTTCCTTTGCATTTCGCCGTTACTTACTGCGACAAAAAGCGCCGCTTCTCAATTGTAAAATAATAACATATCGATATTCCCGCTTTTTTCGTTTTTCATCGGGAATATCTGCATTTGCGAAAGGAAGTTTACAATGTCAAGGGCAGTAACAAAAAACAGCGTACATATCCGTGAGCATTCGGTCATAAGGTGCGGTGCGGTAATGCTTATCGCGGCAGTCATTTCAATGAGTACGGTGCTCGGTAAGCCGTCACCCTTTGCGGCATCATTTGCGGCGGCGATGAGCGGCATCGATTGCATAAGCGCTTTTGTAGGCAGTGTCGCAGGCTATATTCTCGGCGGCAATTATTCGGACGGCGTGACCGTCACCTCAGCTCTGCTGTCAGTAGTCGCTATACGTCTTATCGTTTCCCGCCGAAAAACCGCCGCTTCCGATGCGGTATCGGCTATAACTGCGGCAGGCTCGGTCTTTGCCGCTAACTTTCTCACCTCGTCCTCCGTCAGCGATATAATGAACTGCATTATCCTGTCGGCTATGGCGGGCGGCGGCGCAGTCGTGGCACTAAGGCTTATACGTCTGTCGTCAAAGCGCGAGCTTGTCAAGGTGACTGTCAGGAGCGATCCTCTCAGCTTCATCTGTGTAATAGGCGGCTGTGCCATAGTGTCGGGCATTCTCTCCCACTACAGCATAGGCATATTCAATTTTGGCATTATCTTTGCGTCGGGACTGGCTCTCTGCGCCGCCATGAAGTACGGGAGCGGAGCGGGCGCGGTGTGTGCCGCCGCCGGTGCTCTTGGTACAGCGGTAGGTACTGACGCAAACGCATTCCTCGCGGCGGCTCTTGCACCTGCGGCGGCTCTCGCAGGTATGTTTTCGGGCGGGAAGAAAATAAGCGCGGCGGGAGCGTTCGTGCTCACCGCGACAATATGCACCGCCTTTTTTACAATGGATAACACAAAGCTTGCCGTGGCGGCAGATATTTTTATGTCCTCGGCAGTATTTATGCTCCTCCCCGCGAGGCTCACTGCCGAACAGACCGATATGGTAAAGCTGTCAGCCGCCGAAAACAGTATCCGCAGGCTGTTCGCAAAACGCCTTAAATTTGCCGAGGGAGCTATCGCGGAGGTGCGGCGGACGGTCGGACTTACCGCCGAAAAGCTCGACAATGTTCCCTCGCGTGATATAAGCTGGGTGTATAATACCGCGTGTGATGAAATTTGCAGAAAGTGCAGATATAATATGCAGTGCTGGGGAAAGGAATACGGCGACAGCATAAAGCAGTTTGCCAAGCTTACAAATGCCGTTAAAAGCGGCGAAGAGCCCACCCCGGAGCTGTTTTCCGCCCCCTTGTCGGAGCGTTGCCCCCACAAGGAGCAGCTATGCAGTAAGATCAATAAGCTTTACACCACGCTGTCAAATAATGAAGCCGAGCGCAGAAGAATAGCGCGTATGCGTTCCGTCCTTACCGCTCAGTTATCGGCAACAGAGCAAATTCTATCCCAGTTATCGGACGAAATTGAAAACAGCGGCGAAATTGAGCCCGAATACAACGAAACCGCCGTCAATGTCCTGTACAAGCTTGGCTGTGAGGATGCCCAGGCGGTGAGCGTTCAGCTCGGTGAGCAAGGCAGAATGTCGGTAGAAGCCTATTCCGATACAGGCTTCTTTGCTTCAAAGCAGGACATCTGCGAGGCGCTGACGCTTGCTTTCCGCCGCCGTTTCGACCTGCCGACGATAAGCCGCGTGGGCGGCGGCTGTAAGCTCAGCGTCTTCTCGCAGACCACCTACACGCTTGATATAGAGATATGTCAGCTCAGCAAGACGGAGGGCACTGCCTGCGGGGATTATTACGAGAGCTTCATCGACAAAAGCGGCATAGCCTATGTAGTCTTGTCGGACGGTATGGGTAGCGGAAGCAGAGCGCGCGTTGATTCGTCCTTTGCCTGCGGTATGCTGATACGGCTTTTGCAGGCGGGAGTAGGCATTGACGCGGCGATAAACGTCATAAACACCTCCCTTATGTGCAAGTCCTCCGATGAGAGCTTCGCTACGCTGGAAATATGCGCCGTTGACCTCTACAGCGGTAAGACCGATCTGTATAAGGCGGGCAGTGCCAACACCTACATCAAGTGCGGAAGCCGCTGTATGCGCCTTGGCTGTAAGGGGCTTCCTGTCGGCGTAAAGGACGAGCCTAGCTACGACCGCAGGACTTTCACGATAGGCAGTCGCGATATGATAGTAATGACAAGTGACGGCGCGGAGCTTAATGAAAAATGGCTTTACCGCGAAATGGACAAAGAGCCAGACTTAAAGGAGTTTTCCAAAGAGGTTGCCGCTACCGCAAGGTTCTATGCGGGAGAAGAAAAAAGCGACGATATTTCCGTAATAGCCATGCGGCTGAGTAAATAGCAAGTATCCGCATAAATAGTATTGACCGCGGCGCTGTCTGGTGATAGAATATATAGCGGTGCTGTCCGTTTAAGACAGTGCCGCTTGATTTTTTGTTAAACGAGGTTTTTATGAAAGCGGATACCCTTAAAAAGACATATATCGCGGCGTTGCTCGCCATGCTCTGCTCTGCGCTCTGGGGCAGTGCATTTCCCTGTGTTAAGATAGGCTACGGACTGTTCTCGGTAAACACGGAAAATCCCGCGTCACTGATACTTTTTGCCGGAGTAAGGTTTTTCATAGCCGGAATTATGGTTATCATAATCGGCAGTATTATGCATAAAAAACCGATGATACCGAAGCTTCGCGAAGTACCGAAGGTTATCTCCCTGAGCCTGTTCCAGACAATTCTGCAATATCTGTTTTTCTACATAGGACTTGCCAATACAAGCGGCGTAAAGTCCTCCGTTATCGAGGGCATGAGCGTGTTTGTCTGCATTCTGATTTCATCACTTATATTCCGCTTGGAGAAGCTGACATGGCTTAAGATAGCAGGCTGTGTGCTCGGCACGGCGGGTATTATCGTTATCAATCTCGACAGCTCGCTGCTCAGCGGCTTCAATCTTACAGGTGACGGGTTTATCCTTATATCGACAGTCGCCTATGCCCTGTCCTCGGTGCTTATAAAGCGTTTTTCGGTCGATACCGACACCATGATGCTCAGCGGCTGGCAATTTCTGTTCGGTGGTGCGGTAATGACCGCTATAGGTCTGATCTCCGGCGGAAGTCTGAGCATTTCCGGCAGTCCGGCACCCGCTGTGCTTATGCTCATTTATCTTGCATTCATCTCAGCCTGCGCATATTCGATATGGAGTACCCTGCTGAAATATAACCCGGTATCTAAAATTGCGGTGTTCGGCTTTATGAACCCGGTGTGCGGAGTTCTGCTCTCGGCACTTCTGCTCGGCGAAGCTCAGCAGGCATTCCGCCCGGAAGCGCTTATCGCACTTGTGCTTATCAGCCTCGGAATTTTCATAGTCAACAAAGGACAGGAACAAAAAAGCTGACAGACTTAAGCCTTATTGTTATAATCAGGTAGCTTTATACACTTTGTATTTAAAACAGCTTTTGTTTTTCAGAAAAAAGTGAGATTTTTTTAAAAAAGTGCTTGACATCAAGGTTTTGTTGTGATATAATAATCTACGTTGTCACGACAGTAGCAACAAAACCGAATATTGGGGTGTCGCCAAGTGGTAAGGCATCGGACTCTGACTCCGCCATTTCGAGGGTTCAAATCCTTCCACCCCAGCCAGTTAAGAACCGTATAAAATGCGGTTCTTTTTTTGTGTAATTTTGTCCGCATAATTTATTCAGACCGCTAAAGCATCGATAAGGGCTGTAATGAAAGTTAAATTTCATTACAGCCCTTTGCTTTTATTCTCTCTTTATCTCACCGCTGAGTTTTCTCATATTCGGGTCTGCCCAAAGATATCTTGCATACCTACTCACGGCTTGCACCTCTTACATGGAACATATCCTGCCGCTATCGCCGCATCATAATCATTCGTGTAGTCCGTATTTTCTTCGCTCATCTGCTTAACCGATGAACAGCTTGCACGGTGTATCTTCATAGTGTTTGTATTCAGCACATACGAATAACTTACAGATTCAGCCGCCGCAGGCGCTTGTGTTGCAGGCGCAGGTGTTGTGACTACCGTAGTTGTTTCGGGCTTGCTCTCACCTGACTGTGCACCGTCTGCTGTGGTCGGCGATACATTCACCGTAATATTCTTGCCGTCACACGTCATTACAATATCGCCCTGCAAATCGGTACGGTAGATATTTACACCTGTCTTTTTCAGCTTGTCGATCGTTTCGGTATGAGGATGTCCGTATGAATTACCCGCGCCACAGGATATCACCGCATATTCCGGACTTGCCGCTGTGAGAAATGCACTGCCGGTAGACGTACTGCTTCCATGGTGTCCGACCTTAAGCACATCGCAATCTATATCGGCTGTAACTGTGCGTTCTTCCTCTTCCTCAGCGTCCCCGGTAAACAGAAATTTCCTGTCACCATAAGTCAGCATTATCATAACGGATGAATTGTTAAGGTCGCTGTACTCCTCCGTTACAGGTGCGATCACCACAGCCGACAAATCACCGTCGGAGAAAAGCTCCGTCCCTGCAGTACCAAGCGTTACCTTTGCACCGCTGTTGTCAATCGCGGTCAGCATATTAGTATATGTCTTGGTAGTATGCGTTGCGGGACTTAATATAACATTTCCGACGCTGAACGAACCTATAACGTCCGCCATACCGCCTATATGGTCGCTGTGCGGGTGCGTTGCCACAACATAATCAAGCGAATTACATCCGCAGGAATATATGTATGTGGTTATCCTGTCCGCATACTCTTTTTCCGATGCGTCAATAAGCATAGTTTTGTTATCTGGCAGTTCTATAAATATGCTGTCACCCTGTCCGACATCAAGAAAATGCACCTTAAGCTCATTGCCTGTCGTGCTGCTTCCCGAACTTTCGCTTTCGGTTTCTTCTGCCGATGACGGCTCATTACTTTCCGACACGGTTGTTTTATCCGACACAGTCTGCTCTGTGCTTTCTGCCGCTGTCGTTTTATCGGAAACGGTCGGCTCTTCGCTGTCTGAAGAGCTGTCGTCACCCGGGGACGATTCTGTTACAGTTGTACCCGTTATATTCTCTGCTCTGCTTTCAGGTGATGAATTTACCTCTTTTGCAGAGCAGCCCGACAACATAATCAGAGCAAGCACAAGTGCGGTTATTTTCTTTTTCGTATTATCACTCCCTTTCCTATAATATTATCACAATTTATCAGCTTTGTCTACAGTTTAAAATATATCTGTACAATTTTTCGTACACTGATGTAAAACGTGCTTGTAAATATGCAAATCCCCTGTCGCGTTTAATTCGACAGGGGATATTTTCTTTGAAAACGATTTATTCACTTCTGAGTGCCAGTACAGGATCTTTCTTAGCCGCATAGTGTGACGGAATAAGGCCTGCAATAAGGGTAAGGAGCATACTGATTATTACCAGTATAACAGCGCCCTGCCACGGCAGTACACACATACCTGAGATACCTGTGAGGTTGTACACTATAGCGTTTGCCGGGATAAGCAGAAGCAGCGTTACACCTATACCGATAGCACCTGCGGCAAAGCCGACAATAAGCGTTTCGGCGTTGAATACGCGTGAAATATCTCTCTTGCTTGCGCCCATAGCACGCAGTATACCGATCTCCTTTGTTCTTTCGAGAACGGAAATATAGGTGATAATACCTATCATTATTGATGATACAACAAGTGAGATCGCTACGAATGCAATAAGGATAACGCTTATAGCATCGATAATAGTAGATACCGAGGTCATCATCAGTCCGACTATATCGGTATATTCTATCTTGAGGTTTTCGTTGCCGTCAGCCTTTACTTTGTCGTTGTAGTCACTTATGATCTGCTCGATCTTTTCCTTTGAGTCGAAATCCTTGGGATAGATATTTATACGACTGGGCTCATCAAGCGAAGCCGCACCGAGGAGCGTCATATTTCCATCGTAGGTTGCGTCGGACTCTGTGTTCATCTGCTGCGAGAATGCATCGACTATCTGCTGTTCGGTCATTCCCATCTGCTGTGCCTGCTGAAGCTGTGCCATTACCTGAGCCTGCTGTTCTTGCGGTAATGCAGCTATATACGCCTTTATATCATCCATTGTGACAGCCTTTTTATCCTCGTCCTTTGCAAATTCCTTGCCGGTGAAAATATCGGTGTCGGGAGAGTCTTTCTGTGCCTTTACTATCTCGCTGTCATTTACCTTGTTTACGAGATACTCGGTAAGAGCGTGAGTATAACCGATAGCTGAGGAAGAGCTTGACGACATAATGCTGTTCTCTTCGGGCTTTATAATACCGACAACCTTTATAGGCTCGGCATCCTCGACAACCTTTGTCATATAAATCTTGTCATCGCTCTTGTCTGTCCATATACCGTTTTCCTTTTCGTAGAATTCGGGGTTTGTCACAAGTCTGAATTCAAGTCCGAGAAGCTCATCGTATGTGTAGGTCTGTAATTTGCTTGTGAATTCGACCTTTTCGTTATTGTTGCTCATAGCGCTTTTTACTGCATTGATAAGCTCTTCGCTGTCCATAAGCCCCATACAGTAAAGGCTGTAGTCGGATATCTCGTTGTCCTTGTTTACCATTACGACAACTTCATTGTAAGCGCTCGGCATTCTTCCTGCAAGCACCTTGTACTGCTCGTTTAACAGCTTATCATTGTCAAGAAGCTCTGTCCAGGTGTCATAGCTTGTGCTTACAACGTTGCTCATAAGCTGTGAGTCGTACATTGCGTTAGTCATACCCATATCTTCAAACAGGGTAGCGGGGTTTACCTGAATTATGCCTTTATCCTTATCGTTTCTGAAAATATTGAGCGGTGTAGAATAGCCGTACTTGATATCGCTTACATAGTCGTTAATTTCCTTGCCGTCATTTTCAAGGTAAGTTTTGAAGCTCTTTAAATCGTTGGATTTAAGCTGAGTAAGCATGGTGTTTACCATACTGCCCATTATGTTATTGGAGTGAACTTTTCCGTCGTCGTTTTCGTCACTTGTGTTGTCTTTCATCATTGAAGTCATCATAGACGACATATCCATAGCGTTGCGTTCTATGGCAATAGGATAGCTGGCGAGCGTTTCTTCCTCGACCGACTTTATATAAAGCTGCGCACCGCTCGATATCGACAGAATGAGCGCTATGCCGATAATTCCTATGCTTCCCGCAAAGGAAGTCATAAAGGTTCTGCCCTTTTTGGTCATCAGGTTGTTTAAACTCAGTGACAGTGCAGTAAAGTATGACATCGACGGTTTCTTTATCTTCTTTTCCTTACCCGCCTTTTTCTTTTCTATAGGCTCGACTACATTTCTGTCGTAAGGATTGGTATCGTCAACTACCCTACCGTCAAGCAGTCTTATTATTCTGTTGGAATATTTCTCGGCAAGCTCGGGGTTATGTGTTACCATAATTATCAGCTTATCTTTGGATATTTCCTTTAAAAGCTCCATTATCTGAACGCTCGTTTCGCTGTCAAGCGCACCTGTCGGTTCATCGGCAAGGAGTATATCGGGTTCGTTTACAAGCGCTCTTGCAATAGCAACTCTCTGCATCTGACCGCCGGACATCTGATTCGGCTTTTTCTTAAGCTGATCCCCAAGTCCTACCTTTACAAGCGCATCCTTTGCCCTCTGTCTTCTTTCGGTTTTTGATACGCCCGATAAAGTCAGTGCAAGCTCAACGTTTGCAAGTACCGTCTGGTGCGGGATCAGATTATAGCTCTGGAACACAAAGCCGATCGAGTGATTGCGATATGTATCCCAGTCGGCATTTTTAAATTCCTTTGTCGATTTTCCGCCTATTATAAGGTCGCCTTCCGTGTATCTGTCAAGTCCGCCGATAATATTTAAAAGCGTTGTCTTGCCGCAGCCCGACTGACCCAGTATTGATACAAATTCACTCTCGCGGAAATCTATGCTGACCCCTTTAAGTGCGTGTACCTTTTCATCACCAACCTTATAATCTTTGGTTATGTTTTTCAGTTGAAGCATCGTAATATCCTCTTCATAAGAACTTTAAAGTTATATGTAAACGGCAAAAGCCGCTTTATAGTCTGCTAAACACCGTGATTGTTTATTTTAATCCGGCTGTGTTAACCGCATTTAAACTTTTCTTTTTCTTATCTTCCTTATCTTTGTCCTCTATCGGAAGATAAACGGTAAACTGCGTACCTTTATCGGGCTCACTCTTTACTCTTATCCTGCCGCCGCAAAGCTCGACAATTCGCTTTACCATAGCAAGGCCAAGACCGTTTCCGCCGGTTGCGTGCGAGCTGTCACCCTGATAGAACTTTTCAAAAATACGTTCGGCGGTAGCCTTATCCATGCCTATGCCGTTATCGGTGATACGCACTCTTACTTCCTGTTCATTCTTCGGGTTGATATCAAGCTTAACCTCGATCGTACCGCCGTCCGGTGTATACTTTACAGCGTTGCCGATGACATTCAGCCACACCTGTTTAAGCATTTCGCTGTTGCCGTAATAGGTAATCTCGCAAAGATCCGGAATAACCTCCTGATTTTTTTCTCCCCACTGCCCCTGTAATTGCAGAACGCACCTGCGCAGTTCCTCATCGAGCGAAAAATCTTTCTTGTCGGTGATTATTTCCTGGTTTTCGAGCTTACTGAGCATAAGAATATTGCTTGACATATTTATGAGCCGCTGTGACTCGTTTATGATTATGTCAATGTATTCCTGCTCCTGCTCCTTAGTAAGTCCGCCTTTTTTGAGTTGCTTTGCAAAGCCGTAAACAGACACCATCGGCGTTTTAAATTCGTGTGAGAAGTCGTTTATGAAATCATTTCTGAAAAGCTCGGTATTGCCAAGCTCCTTTACCATTATATTGAAGCTTTCCTGTATATGCGAAAGTTCGCTGTTTCCGTTTTCCTCAAGTCGTACAGTAAAGTCACCCTTTGATACTTTAAGCAGACCTTCCTTGAGATCATTGAGCGGACGGAGCAGTATACCCGATAGCATAGCCGACAGTATACTGCCGATTATTATACAGGCGCACAGCATAATAAACGGCAGTAGCATCGGTACTACCTCTATATGCTTAATCAGTCCGAATGCGTCAAGTATATTGAATATCAGCACGCAGATAACGCCTGCCGATACCATTATAAAAAATACGAACAATACGACATAGGTATTTATGGAGCGCAGTCGCTTTTCCTCATCACTGATTTTTCTGTGCATCAGAATCCTCCTGACACTTAATGCTGTTTCAGCACAGCCTTGTAGCCCAGTCCTCTGACAGTTACTATCTCAAAATCCGGGTTGTCGTGAAACTTATCACGCAGGCGATTTATATGAACGTCTATAGTACGCTCGTCCGTTTCCGTTTCCATATCCCACAGCTCATCCATAAGCTGACGGCGTGTGAATATCTTGTTCTGATAGCTGAGAAGCTTGAACAGCAGCATAAACTCCTTGTTCGGAAGCTCATATGTATTGCCGCCGCTGGTAACTGTGAGCGCATCATAGTCAAGTACCGTGCCGCCTGCGTGGAGCTTGTGCTCATTCGCTATATTACTGCGGCGAAGAAGTGCCGATATACGAAGGAGCATTTCCTCATCGTCAACGGGCTTCACCATATAGTCGTCAGTTCCGGCACGGAAACCGGCGATCTTATCGGCGGAGGTTTCCCTTGCCGTAACCATAAGGACAGGCGTATTACAGCCGCCCTCACGGAGCGTTTTGACAAACTCATAGCCGTCCATTCTCGGCATCATTACATCAAGCAGTATAAGGTCAACGTGCTGTCTGTCGAGTATATCGAGCGCATCAACGCCGTCAACGGCAGGTACAGGCTCATAGCCGTTTTGCTTAAGCACCGTGCACATCAGCTTTCTGGTATTTGTGTCGTCCTCTACTACCATTATATGGAACATATTATTTCCTCCGTTTTCTTTAAGCAAATTGAACTGTATAGATTATATTCTCCTTGATTTAACCGAATATTAAGTTTTTGTGGTATGAACCGCGGTATATCTGTACAAAAATGCCCTTGGCTTTTTGCTAAGGGCATATCATTTTTATATATTCAGAAGATACGAAAGTGTATCTCCTATTTCACCGAGGGCATTTTCGGTCGTCATTCCGACAAGAACATCTGTCGCACCTTTTTCAACACAGAAGCTCGCTACATTGAAATTACAATAGCGTACATCTATAACATATATCTCGCCAAATGAAGAGGTAAGGCAAGGTATCATAGCACTGGGATAGTCATCCTTGAGCACAACCAGCACTCTGTCGTTATCTGCATCTGTAGTGATATGCTTTATATAGCTGTCAGCCACCATAAACAGGCTGTAGAACGCAGTTGTATTGTAGTCGGACCTCGGCATCAGAGGATACTCAAACTGAAATTCATAGTCCTCGTTATAGTACTCGGTAGTATACTCGTTTTTCGGAACATAGTAGGTGAATGTTTCCCCCTCGTACATAAGTCCTTCATACTGAGTTGCCGCATAGACCGAGCCAAGGCAGTCCTCTTCATACTTGTCATAGTCGGACAGCTTTGCAAAGCTTACGCCTGCCGTTTTTGCAAAGCTCTGAGCCGCATAGTACGCTCCGAGCTGCTGCCAGTGGCAGTCGCGCAGGAAATACAGGTTTTCTTTACGATGCGGAAGGAGCGCTTTCATAGTATCTATGACCTTGATGTCCTTGCTAAGCATATTTGAGATATATTCAGAGTCGCTAAGCTCGGTATACTTTGACTTTTCAAGCTCGGCGGGGGTTATAAATGTATTCTGGGTAAGCGCCAGCATACTGTATACATCGGTATCCGGGAGCAGTTTTTTCAGTGTATTGAGGGTATGCGCATAGTCCTCTGCATTGTCACGGTTTCCGTTATAGAGCTGTGCGCCGTATATTGTGTCGCCGCTCTGATATACAAGCTGTGAGCCCTCTTCATAAAGCACCTGTGCATCCCGGTCAGAGGGCGCTATATATACGTTTTCTGGCTTTGAAGCATTACTGCTGTTATCCGACTTTGAGCTTGTTTCGGATTTGGAACTCGTTTCGTCTTTTGAGCTGTCATTTGACGATGTTTCGGTTTTGCTCTCAGGCGCTGAGTTGCTGCTCTCGGGAGCATTGCTTGAGGTATCGGACGGCGCAGGTGTAACTATAGCTATGGGCTTGGTTGACGCAGTTGTGACCTCGGTCTGTGACGCTCCGCTGTTCACCTGCGAAACAGTGCCCTTTATCTCTGCACCGTCTACAGTAAAGCCGAACAGTGAGCGAAATCCTGCACCGATCGCCTTGAATGTATCTCTGAACGGTACGGTGTCGTTAAAGAAATAGCTGATATCGTTTGTGTAGTCACCGCTCAGATATGCATCCCATGTGAATTTCGGGAATGTGGCAAGGTTACGTTTTTCAGATTCGGATACAGTCGGACGCGGAAGCACCAGAAGTCCGACGGCAACAACCGCAAAGAATGCAGTGCATACGCCGATATTTATCTTTACGCCAAGCTTTTTCTTGCGCTCGTCTGCGCTCATAGGCTTGTTATCCTGCTGTGATTTTTCCTCTCTGTCCTGTTTTTCTGGTTTTACTTTTATCTGCTTTTCTTTTTTCGCGGAATGAGTATCTTCGCTCTTTGCAGGTTTTACCGCTTTATCACGCTTGTTCTTTTTCGGTTCGCTTGTTTTCTGAGCTTCCATCTTGCGGCGGTATATTTCGTTAAGCTCTTCAAGCTCCTTGTCATCTATATGATCTGCCAATTTACTCACTCCTTTCTCAGAACTGCCAATAGATAAACGGGTTGTTTGTGGCATTTACAAGCAGTATACTGCTCAGTGCGAACACTGCCACATTAAGCACCGTCTGACCTACGGAGGTCGCAAGATAATAATTCATACTCTCGAGCTTCTTCTTAAGTGCGGGAACAACAGGCATACACAGCGCTACGCTTACAATAAAAAGCCACGCATTTGCTGTCATATTCTGTGTAGATATCTTATCTACAAATGAGTTGCCGTTAAGTCCGACAAGGTTTCCGAGGAATGTGCCGAGCTTGCCTAAATCGGTAAAGTAGAATATACCGAAGCCCACCACGACTACTATCGTATTATATATGTGCGCAAGCGCCTTTGGCATCTTTCTCATATTCTTATTGCCTATTGTGCGCTCTATCAGAATGAACAGTCCGAAGTAAAGACCCCAGATTATATAGTTCCAGTTTGCGCCGTGCCAGAAGCCTGTGCAGAACCATACGAGGAAGAGGTTAAGATACTTTCTTCTCTTGCCGAATATCGGAACGTACAGCAGATAGTCGCGGAAGAATGTACCGAGGGAGATATGCCACCTCTGCCAGAATTCGGTGATATTCTTGCTTACAAAAGGATAGCGGAAGTTCTCGTCAAAGTGGAAGCCGAATATGCGGCCAAGACCTATCGCTATATCCGAATAACCCGAGAAGTCAAAGTAGACCTGCATAGCATAAACTATTACGGTGTACCATGTTCCGACTACGGATAACGATGCGAGGTCGCCGTTCTTGAAGAACGTATCAACTATAGTGCTGAGGTTATTGGCAAGGATCACCTTCTTGCCAAGACCCATACATATTCTTGTGATACCCTCGCTGATATCCTCTTTGGTTATCACTCTGTTATCTATCTCATCTTCAATTACAGCATAACGGACGATAGGACCTGCAACGAGCTGAGGGAACATTGAGATGTACATAAGCAGCTTGTACCAGCTTTTCTGAACCTTTATCTTGCCCCAGTAGCAGTCAAGGATATAGGAGATTATCTGGAATGTGAAGAAGCTTATGCCTATCGGCATTTCTATATGCGGCACGGGTAGGTCGACCGGGCTTATCGCATTGAAATTTTCAACAAAGAAGCCTGTATATTTGAAGAACATCAGAAGTCCTATATCAAATATAAGAGCACCGGCAGTTACCGCGGTAGCTTTTTTTGTATCACGGAACTTATCTATCAGCAGTCCCGCAACATAGTTTACCGTAACGCTTCCGACAAGCAGGAACACCCAGACCGGCTCACCCCATGCATAGAATATCATAGAGAATACGATAAGCACCCAGTTGCGGTATACTGTCTTACGGCAGATAAAATATGCTATAAAGCACAGTGCCATAAAGAAATACAGAAAAAATAAATCGGCGAATATCAACTGTATCGTCCTTTCTTTTGAAGCTTGTTTTAATATCTTTTATGTGTTGTCTGCCCGTTTTGTGAGCAAACCCATTCAGTATATAATTATACTATATCAAACGCGGTATGTCAATTTCAATCAACCCCGACTTTATCCGAAAAATTGCTGTTTCGGACGCTGTTTATTGTGACAAATAACCACTCGGCGGCGGAGCAGAAAAATTGCCCCCGAAAATCGGGGGCAACCGTTAAATTCAATTATTCGTTTGTTTCATTGATATCGCTGTTATCGTTATCCCCGATAACCTGAGCGGCATCTTCCGAAACGGGAGCAACATCGTTTGTGCTCTGGACAGGTGCGCCTGAATTATCTTCAAGCGGCTCTCCGTTCATCAACTTGATGAAGTCGTCACCGTCGATCTTCTCATGCTCCATAAGGTAATGAGCGACCTTGTCGAGCTGATCTCTGTGACTTAGCAGTATCTGCTTTGCATTTTCATAGCTTGTGTCTATAAGCTCGCGGATCTCGCCGTCAATTTCTGCGGCAACATTTTCCGAGTAGTTTCTGCCCTGAGAATAATCTCTGCCGAGGAACACCTCGGAGTTATCGTGTCCGTATACGATAGGACCCAGCTTTTCGGAGAAGCCGTATCTTGTTATCATACTTCTTGCAAGGTCTGTGGCACGTTCAATATCGTTGCTGGCACCCGTTGATATCTCATCGAGCACGATCTTTTCGGCAACACGTCCGCCGAGCAGAACAATGATCTCTTCTTCCATCTGCGTCTTGCTTCTGAAGCTCCTGTCATGCTCGGGAAGCGACATTGTATAGCCGCCTGCCATACCTCTCGGTATGATCGAAACCTGATGTACGGGGTCTTGTGTCTTGCAGTGGAATGTGCAGACTGCGTGACCTGCCTCGTGGAATGCCGTAAGACGCTTTTCGTCTTCGCTGACTACCTTTGACTTCTTCTCAGGTCCTGCAACTACCTTGATAGTAGCCTCTTCTATATCAGGCTGTGTTATAGCCTTTCTGTTGTTTCTTGCCGCAAGCAGAGCCGCCTCGTTTACAAGGTTCGCAAGGTCTGCACCGGTAAAGCCGGCTGTACCCTTTGCGATAGTGGCAAGGCTTATATCGGGAGCGAGCTTCTTATTCTTTGTATGAACGCGCAGAATAGCCTCTCTGCCCTTGATATCGGGATATCCTACAGTAATCTGTCGGTCGAAACGACCGGGACGGAGCAGTGCGGGATCAAGTATATCACGTCTGTTTGTAGCCGCAATAACGATAACTCCCTGATTGTCCGAGAAGCCGTCCATCTCAACGAGCAGCTGGTTCAGCGTCTGTTCACGCTCATCGTGACCGCCGCCAAGACCTGTACCTCTCTGACGACCTACCGCATCTATCTCATCTATGAATATTATTGACGGTGTATGCTTCTTTGCCTGATCGAACAGATCTCTTACACGGCTAGCGCCGACACCGACGAACATCTCAACGAAATCCGAACCGCTTATTGAGAAGAACGGAACGTTTGCTTCTCCCGCAACAGCCTTTGCAAGTAAGGTCTTACCTGTACCGGGAGGACCGAGCAGAAGTACGCCGCGCGGTATTTTAGCGCCGAGCTCCTGATACTTTCTGGGGTTTCTCATAAAGTCGACGATCTCGCTCATTTCTTCCTTTTCTTCCTCTGCACCTGCAACATCGGCAAAGGTTATCTTAGGACCGCCCGCCGGCTGTGTTCTTGCGTTCGCCTTGGAGAACTGCGACATTTTTCCGCCGCCGCCTGCCTGACGCATTATCACAAACGTAAAGCCTATCATCAGCGCTACCATAAGCAGATACGGCAGGAAGCTGAGCAGGAACGAATTGTCCGAAACGGGATAGAAGTCCTCAACGAGCGGACTGTCGGGATTTTTCTCGTTATATGCCTTTCTGTAACCCTCGGTATCCTGTAAGAACAGGCTTACGTTCGGCACAGAATACTTATATTTCTTTGTGCTGTCGCTCTTTAATGTGTACTGTAATTCACCTGAGCCTAGATCAAGCGTATAGCCTGAAACATTGTAGTTATCAAATTCGCTTATCACCTGTGAATATCTTGTTCGTTCACCCGGTGTCGCGCTCATCTGAAGCATTGTGACCATGCCTATGACAAGCAGAACGATAACTGCAAGGTAAATGAAAACGCCTTTGAATTTGTTGTTCTGATTCATCAGTTTCCCTTTCTGTCGGTCGTGTCTGCATATTGCACCCGACCGTCTTTACGGTTATATTTTTACAGCTTCGACGCTGTTTTTTCAGCGTGCCCCGACCTTAAGCTCACCTATGTACGGGAGATTTCTGTACAGCTGGGCATAATCAAGTCCGTATCCGACTACAAATACATTATCTACGTCAAAGCCGATATAGTCTGCCTTTATAACTTCTGATTTTCTTACTTTCTTATTGAGCAATGTGCATACCTTTATTGATGCGGGCTCTCTTTCAAGGAACAGATCCTTTACAAACTTAAGCGTCTTACCGCTGTCAAGAATATCCTCAACGAGTATGACGTGCTTACCCTTGATATCGGCGGTAATATCCTTTGTAAGCCTGAGCTCACCCGATGTCGTACCGTTTCCGTATGACTGCACGGTCACAAAGTCAAGTCTTGTGTAAAGGTCTATGCTTTTCATCACATCAGACAGGAACATAAATGAGCCTTTGAGTATACCTATTATCGTTACCTCTTCGCCCTTATAGTCCTCGGTTATCTGTTTTCCTATCTCTTCTGCTCTTTTCATAAGCTGTTCGCTTGTGAAAAGCACTCTTTCGATATCATTGTGTATGTTGTTTTCCACGTTTTACTTCTCCGTTTTTCTTTATCGTAAATAATACATCGCTTATATTAAATAAATGTTAAGCGCTTGCAACAAAATCAGTAATACTGCAATTATAGCACGAATGCTACCGAAAAGCAACGGCGATAATCACTTTTAAGCTGTTTATCACACTAATTTCGTCTGAATTTCTCACAGTCAGTCAGCACAAACAGCTTTTTTTTGCGTATCATAACAAATTTAAACTGGCACGGATTTATTTTTCCCTGTCTTGCCCTTATGATCCCGACACAGCTTTCTACCGCTCTCATATTCAGCGGTATATCGTTATTTCTGAAAAGCATTGTGACGATACGCCGCAGTATGCATTCCTCGGCGGTATAAAGCACATTGACATCATACTTATCGTCTTGAGTATGTGCCTTTTCCATAAGCTGAGCCGCGATCTTGTCAAGGTATCTGTCGTCATCGGATACCGACTGCGACAGCCTGCTTATTGCGCCGAAAAGCGCCGGATTTATTTCTCTGAGAAGCGGCACGACCTTATGCCTTATCTTGTTTCGGGTATAATCGTCCGACAAATTTGTGCTGTCGGTGACGTAATCAAGTGAATTTTCCGTGCAGTACCGCTCAATATCCCCGCGGGTGTTGTATAGCAGCGGGCGGATTATATTGTCGCGCTTTACGGGTATTCCGCATATACCCGACAGTGCCGTGCCGCGAACCATATTTATAAGTATGGTTTCGCAGTTATCGGACGCTGTGTGCGCGGTAGCTATAAGCTTGCCGCGGCTTATGCTGTCGAAAAATTCGTATCTGAGCCGTCTTGCGCATTCTTCAAGGCTGTCGTGCTTTTGCCTGAGATCGTTTACCTTTATACTTGCTACATACAGCGGAATATCAAGAAATCTGCACATTCTGCGGACAAATCTCTCATCTCCGTCGCTCTCCTCGCCGCGCAGGTTATGGTTTACATGACAGGCGGCAAGCGAAAATCCGAGCTCGTTTTTAAGCGAATACAGCACATACAGCAAGGCGACGCTGTCTGCGCCGCCGCTTACCGCCGCAATTACAGTATCGCCCTTATTTATCATCGAATACCGCTCTATCGTATTTTTAACGGAATTTTTTAAATCACTGCTCGGCATGGACATACTCCACATCTGTAAATCTCGTGTACTGACCGTCCCATATCATATTGATATCGTTGGTTTCGCCGTGACGGTTCTTTGCGACTATACACTTGCAGGCTCTCTGATCTTCAGCCTCTTTGTTATAGTAGCTGTCACGGTACAGGAACAGTACTATATCTGCGTCCTGCTCGATAGAACCGGAGTCACGCAGATCTGACAGCATAGGACGCTTATCGTCCTTCTTTTCTGCCGAACGTGCAAGCTGTGACAGTACGATTATCGGAACATTAAGCTCCTTTGCCATTATCTTGAGGTTTCGCGTCATTTCGGAGATCTCATTTACACGGTTAAGATCTCTTCTTCCCGATGAAATAAGCTGGAGATAATCTATTACTATCAATCCGAGGTTCTCGACACGGCGGAGCTTTGCCTTCATCTCGTTTACCGTGATCGCCGAGCTGTCGTCTATATAGATATTCATATTTGACAGCACGAATGCCGCATCGGCAAGGTTTCTCCACTGTGCGGGGTCAAAGCGACCCGTTGACATAAGCTCGCTCGAAATTCTGCCCTCTGAGGACAGCATACGCTTTACAAGCTGTTCCTTAGACATTTCAAGGTTAAATACACACACTGCCTTTTCGGGGTGATACTTGGCTACGTTTGTCGCCATATTCATGGCAAATGACGTTTTACCCATACCGGGACGCGCCGCTACGATCAGCAGATCCGAATTATTAAGTCCGTGTATGTACTTGTCAAGTGACGGGAAACCTGATTTCAGTCCCTGTATGCCCTGTCTGTCCGGATTTGCACAAAGCTCGGACAGCTCATTAAGTATGCCGACAACGATGCCGTTCAGCTTTGTAAGACCTCTGACCTGATTTTCGTTGCGAACCTCATATATTTTCTTTTCCGCCAGCTCAAGCAGAGTAGATGTTTCTGCATTACCGTCGTTTGCGTTTTCAAGGATATCACCGGCTATGCTTATAAGAAGCCGCCTTGTGTACTTATCCTCGACTATCTCGATATATCTGTCTATGCTTGAAATGCTCGGGACGGTTTCCATAAGCTTTACAAGATATGTACGTCCCTCTTCCTGCGACTCGAAAACGTTCTGCTTCATACAGTTTTCAAGCACTGTAACAACATCTATGCTGTCGCTTGCGGCAAACATCTGCGTCATAACGGTGTAAATGTCGCTGTGCATTTTGACATAGAAATGCTCGGGGTGCAGCTTTGCCGATGCCTTGGGCATATTGGCGCTGCCGTCAAGCAGTATAGCACCGAGTACAGACTGCTCCGCATCAAGGCTGTACGGGAGATTTACCCCCGTAAGCTCCATATCAGCCATTATTCTTCCTCAACCTTTACGCTGAACTGTGCAACGATACCTGTAAACAGTCTTGCTTCTGCAGTGAATGTGCCGAATGACTTGATATCGCTCTTTGTTACTATCTTTCTCTTGTCAACGTCAAAGCCGAAATCACGCTTTATCAGTGCGCTTATATCCTTGCCGGTAACAGAACCGAACAGCTTTCCGCCCTGTCCTGCTTTTGCCTTGATTGTAAGCACCTTGCCGTCGATAGTATCCTTTATCTTCTTTGCGTTAGCCGCTTCAACATCAAGCTTGTGCTGTGCAGACGCCTTCTGACCCTCAAGGTGGTTAAGGTTCTCGTTGGTAGCTTCTACCGCAAGCCCCTTCTTGATAAGGCAGTTTCTTGCGTATGCGTCCTTGACTTCCTTGACTTCGCCCTTCTTGCCCGAGCCTGCTACGTCTTGTGTGAAAATTACCTTCATTTTATATCGTCCTTTCTTTTAACTGCGCTGTGCAGTCTTGTTGTCGTTTGAATTTACCTTTATTAGACTTAAATAGTAATCGTCTATTGATTTTTTGAGTACCTTGAGCGCTTCGCCCAGTGTTTCGTCCTTAAGCTGTGCGCCTGCCATCGTCTGATGACCGCCGCCGCCCAGAGCCTCCATAATGAGCTGAACATTTAAATTGCCCATACTTCTTGCGCTTATCGATATCTCGTTGCTCATCGTCTTGTACAGTACGAACGATGCGTCGACATTCTTGATAGTGAGCAATTCGTCCGCCGCCTGCGGAGCAACGATCCTCAGGTCGTCCGCATAGAAGTCACAGGGTGCTATCGCGCACTTGCGATAGATCTCCGCTTCCGCTACTATCTGGGTCTTTCGCTTATAGCTGTCTATGGAGCTTGAGAACATCTTTTTGACGGTTATCGTATCTGCACCCATCTTGCGCAGTACAGCCGCCGCCTCAAAGGTTCTGACACCCGTTTTCATAACGAAATTCTTGGTGTCAAGCATAATTCCGGCAAGAAGACACTCTGCCTGTACCGCTCTGAGCTTACCGGCTTCGCCGAAGTACTGTATAAGCTCGGTCACCATTTCCGATGCGGAGGACGCATACGGCTCGTGGTGGAATATTACGGCATTGTCTATGTAGTTTACCATCTTCCTGTGGTGGTCGATGACAACTACCTTCTTTGCCTTTTCGTAAAGCTCCTTGCTTTCGATTATCAGCGGGTTATGAGTGTCGCATATTATAAGCAAGGTGTTATCCGTTGTTTCTCCGACCGCATCGGAAGGCTCCATAAACAACGGTTCTTCTCCGTCAACGTGCGGAAATCTGTCTATCAGCACCTTTGCAAGTGAAGTGTTGTAGTCGCATACCGCCCATGCACCCTTGCCGAGGTTTCTTATAGCGCAGGTAAGACCTACCGATGAGCCCACGCTGTCAAGGTCGCTGTACTTGTGACCCATTATGAATATCTTATCCGCATTGTCAACAAGCTCCAGCAGTGAGTTTGCGATAATTCGCGTCTTTACCTTGGTATGGCGCTCAACGCCCTTTGATACTCCGCCGTAGAACTCGAAGCCGTTGTACGTCTTTACCGCCGCCTGATCGCCGCCTCGTCCGAGCGCCATTTCAAGTGCCTGACGTGCGAACTGCTCGCTTTCCTTGAGCGTTTTGCCTGTTCTGCCGATACCTATCGACATTGTGACGTTCAGCCTGTCGTTTACGAATATCTCTCTTGCCTTGTCGAGGATCTCGACCTTGTTTTCAAGTATCTTTCGGAGATGTCGTTCCTCAATTATCGCGATAAATCTGTCAGAAGCGTTCTTTCTCAGTACTCCGGTGGTCTGCCCCGCAAAGTCCTCAAGAAGCTTGTCTATCTGTACGGAAACGTGCGCCTTTTCACTTTCAAGGCAACCGCTGATAAGCTCCTCATAGCCGTCTACCATAAACAGCATTACAACAGGCTGTGACAGCTTTTTCTCCGTTTCAAGGGCTGTGATGTCGGTGATATTCTTGAAGAACAGCAAGGTAAGCTCCTTTGCCTCTTCTTCATCGGGCACTCTTGCGAACACCTTGTACACACTGTCGTTATATGTTATCGTAATGCCGTCGTCGGTAAAAAAATCCGTTGCCGGTATATCGGTGATATCAGACAGCTCCATACCGTATTCACAGCACTCGGGAAATTCCTCGGTGAATTTCCCGTTTGTCCATACTATTCTTCCTGCACTGTCTATAATTACCGCCGACATCGGGAAGCTGTGCACCGACATATGCATCTTGGCTTCAAGCTCATCGTCAATTCGCGCATAGTACTGGAACGTCTTTCTCGTTACCTGTATGAGCTTACCTATGGCAAAGCCGCCGATAAGAACCACAAAAGGCGCAGACAGCCAGAATATGTTTATATCCCTGGTGTATATATAGCCCTGCATTATCACCAGTGCGATAACCAGTGCCGAAACAGATATGACAAGTCCGCCGTCACGATAAAAATTCTTCACTTTCTGCGCCTCCTTTGTTTTTACTGTTTTATACTTCCATTATTATAGGCAGTATCATGGGGTTTCGCTTTGTTTTCTGGAATATGAAGTTGCCCAGCTCATCTCTTACACTTGACTTTATATTGCCCCACTCACGGATATTTCTGTCCGCACAGGTCCGGAGTGTCTTCTTTACAAGCTGTTTAGCCTCGTCCATAAGCGCTTCGGATTCTCTTACATATACAAATCCTCTTGATACTATATCCGGACCTGCCGCTACCGCGCCCGTTTCACGGTTTATAGTAGTGACAACAACAATAAGTCCGTCCTCGGACAGATGCTTTCTGTCACGCAGTACGACCGAGCCGACATCTCCGACTCCGAGTCCGTCAACAAGCACCTTTCCTGCGGGCACCTGACCTACCACTTTCATTTCAACGCTGTCTGTTTCTACTACCTGACCGATATTGAGAAGGAATATATTTTTCTCGGGTATGCCCATCTTTATGGCAAGCCCCTCGTGCTTTTTCATATGCTTGTATTCGCCGTGTATCGGAATAAAGAATTTAGGCTTTGTCAGCGCAAGCATCATTTTAAGCTCGTCCTGGCAGGCGTGACCTGAAACGTGTACCTCATACATAGCCTCATATACGACCTCAGCGCCCTGCTTCATAAGTTCGTTTACGAGCTTGCCGACAAACTTCTCATTGCCGGGTATAGGAGTTGCGGAAATAATGATAAGGTCATTCGGAGTTATCGACACCTGTCTGTGGTCGCCCGATGACATTCTCGAAAGTGCGGAAAGCGGTTCGCCCTGGCTTCCCGTTGTGATAATTACCATCTTCTCAGGCGGATACTTGTTGACATCTTCTATATCCACAAGCATACCCTGAGGTACTTTTATATAATTGAGCTCGATCGCGGTAGTAAGCACGTTGAGCATACTCCTGCCCGAAACGGCGACCTTTCTGCCCCACGCCTCCGCATTGTTTATGATCTGCTGTATTCTGTGAATATTTGAGGAGAACGTCGCAACGATTATCCGCTTGCCGTCAGCACCCGCAAACAGACTCTTGAAGCTCTCTCCGACCTTTCTCTCGGTCGCCGTATAGCCCGGACGCTCCGCGTTTGTGCTTTCCGAAAGCAGTGCGAGAACACCCTTGTTTCCGAGCTCGCCGAAACGAGCCAGATCGATTATTCCGCCCTCGATAGGTGTATAGTCAACCTTAAAGTCGCCTGTATGCACGATAACGCCCGCAGGTGTATGCACCGCCATGGCACACGCATCGGGGATAGAATGGTTCACCCTGATAAATTCAACGCTCATACAGCCCATTCTTACGTTCTGGCGCGGTACAACAACATTCAGCGAGCATTGCGATAAAATACCGTGTTCGCGGAGCTTACCCTCGACAAGTCCGAGCGTAAGTCTTGTGCCGTATACAGGTACGTTTATCTTTTTCAGGAAGTACGGCAGTGCACCGATATGATCTTCATGACCGTGGGTCAGCACCACACCTCTTATCTTTTCCTTGTTCTTTTCAAGATAAGTAAAATCGGGTATAACAAGATCTACACCGAGCATATCATCATCGGGGAATGCAAGTCCGCAGTCGATAATGAATATATCGTTGCAGCATTCGTAAACGTAAATATTCTTGCCTATCTCATTCACACCGCCGAGTGACATAATTCTTACAGGTGTTTTTCTGCTTTCCTTTTTATCGTCCTCGGTAAAATATGACGGATACTGCATATTCTTATTCTGTTCGTTTTTACTGCCGTGCGATCTGCTGTCTGTCAGCACGGGCTTTTTTTCATTTTGTCTGTTGTTTGTCGGGACAGCTTTCTTACAGATCTGCCTGTTATCGGTCAGCACAGGCTTTTTTCCGTTCTGACGGTCGTCTGCCGATACCGGCTGCTTTACGCTTTGTCTGTTGTCGGTCAAAACGTTTTTCTTGTCATTGAGCACAGGTCCTCTCTTATCGGTAAGAACCTTTTTTTCGCCCGATACGGGTTTAAGATTTTTCAGCACATCGGTTTCCTTATTTTCCGGCGCATTTCTGTCGGTCAGCTTGAACTGCTTTGCAAAAGGATTTTTCTTGCGCTTAGAATACGGCTTGGTCGCCTTTGGCTTTATGCTTTCCGTTACAGTCAATAAATTTTTAGAGTCAATAATTCCCATTTAAAATACCTTTCCTTCCATAGGACGCTTATATCTTATGTACACGTCCGCACAGACGGAAAAGCGGCAATATATAATTTGCCCACAAATCAGACAGTGAATATACTTTGAGTACACGTTCACGGGGCATACTTCCCCCTTTGAAACAAAGCAAAGCTGACCCGTAACCGTATACAGGCTCTTTTCACTGCAAGCGGCATTGTCAAAATGTCATAAGTACTGTCGGCAGGGCTTTGTCTGCATAAATCCTATCCTTCGCCGACTTTCAGTGCTGTTGAAATTAAAATGCTGTGTCATAAGGAAAATATATAATTTCTTTAAACCGCTTTTCCGCTATTTTTTTGTTTTATAATTTACTTAAAATAAATCCGTTATTCATGTACCCGTTTCATTGTGCCGATCATTGCTTTCTCGCTATGCTACAGCCGAGCTGTATTTTCCCGGGTAAACGGCAGAGCCGCATTTGATTTATATTTTACAACATAACCGTCCGAATGTCAAGAACGGCAACAGTCTGAAATTTGTCAATTTCCGTTGAACAGTGCCGTATTACGGGGATTTTGCATTTTTTACGCAAACTTATACTTCCGCATCTTTCAATACCGTACATCGTCATATGAACGTTTCTTTTGACAAGCGCCTCGCTTAATAGTCAAAAAAACAGACCCGCCGGCAATTATCAAAACACTTTTGCCCGCTTTACGCTTCTGTGCCTAATATCTGTATTTTGACTAATACCGACCGCTTACTTTGCACCTGCTTTATGCACATTACCAAAATTGCCTATTTACAAACGGAATTTAAAGTGTTATAATTGATTTGTTGATTTACCCGCCAAATAAGCGGGACAGTGCAAAAAGGATAAAAATGGATTTCAAAAAGATAAATATAATAACAGGACATTACGGTTCAGGTAAAACAAACGTGTCTGTCAATATGGCGCTTGACCTTGCCGCAAAAGGCGAAAAGGTCACGGTCGTTGACCTGGATATCGTAAATCCTTATTTCAGAACAGCCGATTTCAAAGAGCTGTTCGGCAAGTACAATATCAGTCTTACCGTGCCGACATACGCAAACTCAAACCTTGACATTCCGGCACTGGGTTTTGATATGAACGGAATTGCCGACCGTGACGGATATATTATAATAGATGTCGGCGGCGACGATGAGGGTGCTAAAGCGCTCGGCAGATACAGAAAAGTATTTGAAAAATACGACACACAGATGCTGTACGTCATCAACCGCTGCAGATATCTCACGAAAGAGCCCGAAGAAGCATTACAGCTGATGTACGAGATAGAAAACGCATCGGGCATGAAGTGTGACGGAATAATAAACAACACAAACCTCGGCAGTGAAACCGACAGTAACATAATACACGGCTCGGTCGACTATGCGGACAGAGTATGCCGTGCGGCGGGTCTTCCGCTTTCGGCAGTGACCGCAAAGGCGGAATTTCTTGACGGGATCGACAAGGCGTATCCTATAAAGGTATATGTCAAAAAGCTTTGGGAAGATTTTGCGGACTAACAGATTTAAGCTGTTTCCTTACCGAATTTGAATGGTAAGCCGAATACAAAAATCACAGGCGAAAGGAAAGGTCAGTAATATGGCAAAAATGAAAGTGGATTTTGACCGCTGTAAAGGTTGCGGACTGTGCACAACAGCCTGTCCGAAGAAAATAGTTGCCTTACAGACGGAAAAGCTCAACAAGAAGGGCTACTACACCGCCGTATGCACAGATGACGATGCTTGCATCGCTTGTGCACTGTGCGCTATGATGTGCCCCGACTGCGCTATCACTGTAGGAGGTGACAACAATGGCTGAGAAAAGTCTTATGAAGGGTAACGAAGCTCTGGCTGAAGCCGCTATCAGAGCAGGCTGCAAGTGCTTCTTCGGTTATCCCATAACGCCGCAGACGGAAATTTCCGCATATCTGTCAAAGAGAATGCCAAAGGTAGGCGGCGTATTCTTACAGGCTGAGTCGGAGGTTGCGGCTATAAATATGGTTTACGGCTGTGCAGGCTCGGGTATCAGATGTATGACATCATCATCCTCTCCCGGAATTTCGCTTAAAACAGAGGGAATAAGCTATATAGCCGGTTCAGATCTGCCCTGCGTTATCATAGACGTACAAAGAGGCGGTCCGGGTCTTGGCGGTATCCAGCCGTCACAGGCTGACTATTGGCAGATAACACACGCTCTCGGTCACGGCGACTTCCACGCTATCGTATTTGCTCCCGCGTCGGTTCAGGAAATGGTCGATACCGTAACCAAGGCGTTTGACCTTGCGGATGAGTACAGAATGCCCGCAGTTATACTGGCGGACGGACTTCTCGGTCAGATGATGGAGCCTGTAGCGTTTGAGGACACCGAAATAAAGATGTCCGATGCGTCAAAGAAGCCGTGGGCTGCCTGCGGTCACGGCAACAAGAGAAAACACAATATTATCAATTCTCTTTACCTTAAGCCCGATCAGCTTGAGGATAATATAAGAGAAAGATTTGAAAGATATGAAGATCTGAAAGCAAAGCATACAGAGGCTGTCAGCGACTACTGCGAGGACGCGGATACGGTCGTTGTAGCTTACGGTTCGACTGCAAGACTTGCAAAGTCCGCAGTTGAGGCGGCAAGAAAAGAGGGGCTCAAGGTCGGTATAGTAAGACCGGTAACTCTCTGGCCTTATCCTGCCAAGGAGATCGCCGAAGCCTGCAAGAACGCAAAGAATGTTCTGTGTGTTGAGATGTCGATGGGTCAGATGGTAGACGATGTAAAGATCGCTCTCAACTGCTCGAAGCCCGTTGAGTTCTACGGCAGAACAGGCGGCGTTATCCCGAAACCCGCTGAGATACTTGAAAAGTTAAGAGAAATGGGAGGTAAGAACTAATGCCCGAATTTAAAAGACCTCACGCTCTGGCAGACGTGACCACCCACTATTGCCCCGGCTGTACTCACGGTATAGTACACAGACTTGTAGCCGAAGTAATCGATGAAATGGGCATCGAGGGCGATACTATCGGCGTATGCCCTGTCGGCTGCTCTGTTATGGCTTATGATTATTTTGAATGCGATATGCTTGAGGCTTCGCACGGACGTGCTCCTGCGGTAGCTACAGGCATCAAGAGAGCTAACCCCGATAAGTTCGTATTTACATATCAGGGCGACGGCGACCTTGCGGCTATCGGTACTGCCGAGATCGTTCACGCCGCTACAAGAGGCGAAAATATCACCGTTATATTCATCAACAACACGACCTATGGTATGACGGGCGGTCAGATGGCTCCTACCACGCTCCCCGGTCAGATAACACAGACTACCCCCTACGGCAGAAACCCCGATGTTGAGGGCTTCCCCGTAAGAGTATGCGAAATGCTGTCGACCTTAAGCGGCGTTGCGCTTGCAGAGCGTGTGACGGTTATCGACCCCAAGAATATAAATATTGCCAAAAAGGCTATCAGAAAGGGCTTTGAGTTTCAGAAGAACAAGCAGGGCTTCTCTATAATCGAGGTTCTCTCGACCTGTCCTACAAACTGGGGCAAGACACCTATCGAGGCTCTTGACAGAGTTCGTACAGAGATGATACCTTACTATCCTTTAGGCGTATTCAAGGAGGGTGCAATAAGATGACAAACGAAATTCTGCTTGCAGGCTTCGGCGGACAGGGTATACTGTTTATGGGCAAAATGCTCGCATACTTCGGGCTTTACGAGAACAAGGAGGTTTCGTGGCTTCCGTCCTATGGTCCTGAAATGCGCGGCGGCACCTGCAACTGCTCAGTATGTATAAGTGACGACCCGATAGGCTCGCCCCTTGTTGATACGCCGAATACGCTTATCGTTATGAATACACCGAGCTATGACAAGTTCATAAACTCCGTTGTACCCGGCGGTACGGTTCTTATCGACAGCACACTTGTTGACGCAAAGTGCGAGAGGACCGACATCAATGTTTATTATGTTCCCGCAACGGCTCTTGCTAACGATCATGATATGAAGGGTCTGGCAAATATTATCCTTGTAGGAAAGCTGTTGAAAGAAACAAATATCACATCGATGGAAACGGTAAAGAAGGCTATGGCAAAGGTTATCCCGCCTAAAAAAGCACATCTTATCGATGCCAATATCAAGGCTATTGAGCTTGGTATGACACAGTAATGCCGACTCAGCGGTATATTGCGAATTTAATAAAACGACCCCTTGTCGCAGAATTACCTGCGGCAAGGGGATTTGTTGTATCCGGAATAAAACTGTGGCTTTGTTGCCCGGAAGGCTTATATTAAAGCTCAATATAATGCGGAATGATATCCTCAAACTCGCCGTTACTAAGCCTGAAGCCCCTCGGAATGATACCGAGCTGTGTAAAGCCTAGCGACTTATACAGCGCCAGCGCCGCAGTGTTGCTTGCCACCACCGCATTGAACTGTAAAATACCAAAGCCCAGCTCCCTGGCTTTTTTGATACAGTTGGTCACTACCGCTCTGCCAACACCCTTTCCGCGGGCAGAAGAGCTTACCGCATAGCTTGCATTGCTTATATGACCGCATCTGCCGATATTGTTAGGGTGGAGTATGTAGAGTCCGTATATCCTGCCGCTTTCATCACAGGCAATGCCCGTGTAGCTCTGTGAGCGGAAAAATTCGTCCGCTTCTCTGTCGTTCATTTCGTTCTCCTGCGGGAACGCAACGCCATCGCGATATTTCAGCCGCAGCGTGTGCGTCCTCGCTTTTGTATTCTCTTACCGTAATCTTCACAGTATCACTCTTTTCGCTTTTATAAGGACAATTATACTCTTTAGACAGGCAATTGTAAATAATACGGTAACACACTTTTCGGCAAATGTGCAATTTGCACAAATTATAGTGATATATTTCTACACCCGTATTTCATTTTTCACGAAAAATCCCTTGTATTTTTTCCAAAATCCGTATATAATGTATTTATCCGAATTTTTGATGAAAGGATATAAAGGATAAAACCATGAAAACTTACACTTGCAAAAACATACGAAACATAGCCCTTGCCGGACACGGCGGAAGCGGAAAAACTTCTGTAGCGGAGGGTCTGCTCTACAAGTGCGGCGAGATCGAAAGAATGGGTAAGGTATCGGACGGCAACAGCGTCTGCGACTATGACCCGGAAGAGATCAAAAGAAAGATCTCGCTCGGCACATCGCTTGCTTACTGCCAGTGGAAAGACGTTAAGATAAATATTCTCGACACACCCGGTCAGTTTGACTTTGCCGCAGGACTTTACGAAGGAATCAGCGCCGCAGAGAGCGTTGTAATTGCACTCCCCGCAAAGGACGGCGTACAGGTCGGCACGATAAAGGCATACAGAGAAGCGGTAAAGCACGGAAAGACGACAATGTTCGTTGTTACCCGTATGGAGGAAGAAAACAGCAACTTCTACAAGTGCCTTGAAGAGCTGAAAACCGAGTTCGGACCTTCTATATGCCCGATAGTCGTTCCCTTTGACAAATACGGCACAGTTGAGAGCTACATAAACCTGCTTGAAATGAAGGCATACACTTACGACAACGGCGTACCTACAGAAGTACCCATGCCTGCATCCGAGAACCGTCTTAAGGGTCTGCGCGCCGCAATGGCTGAGGCAGTAGCCGAAACGGACGAGGAGCTGATGATGCGCTACTTTGAGAACGAGGGCGAGGACTTCACAGAAGCGGAAATCGTAAAAGGTCTTCATGACGGCATTCATAAAGGCTACATAACCCCTGTTGTTTGCTGTTCGGGCGACACGCTTGCAGGCATCGATATGATGCTGAATACTATAATTTATATGCTTCCGAGCCCCGATGAAACAAGCGGTGAGCTTTGCGAGGACGGCTCAAGAGTCGGATATGCAAGTCGCGACACGCTTGAAGCAAAGGTATTCAAGACAGTAGCCGACCCCTTTGTCGGAAAATTAAGCTATATAAAGATAGTGAACGGCACTCTTGCCGCAGGAACAGAAGTAGTTAACCGCATTACGGGAAATCTTGAAAAGCCTGGCAAGCTTCTCAGTATGCAGGGCAAGAAAACGGAAGATATGATAGAAGCATACGCAGGTGACATAGTAGCCGCGACAAAGCTCAGTGCGAATACCGGCGATACGCTCACCTCATCGGGTGACGAAACGGTATTTGCCGCAGAAAAATATCCCGTTCCTTGTTTCTTCAAGGCTATCTCCGCAAAGGATAAGAATGACGAGGGCAAGATAAGCAACGCGATAAAGCGTATGGTCGAGGAAGATAAGACGCTGGGCTACAACCACAACCACGAAACACATCAGCGTATATTAGGCGGTCTTGGCGAACAGCACATTGATGCGGCTATTGCAAAGATGAAAACGAAGTTCGGTGTTGATGTTATAGTATCCGACCCGATAATCGCATATCGCGAGTCGATACGCAAAAAGGTTGAAGCAGAGGGCAAGCATAAGAAGCAGTCGGGCGGTCACGGTCAGTACGGTCATGTAAAGATCGAATTTGAGCCTTGCGACAGCGATACGCTCGTATTTGAAGAAAAGGTATTCGGCGGAAGCGTTCCGAAAAACTATTTCCCCGCCGTTGAAAAGGGACTTGTGGAATCTACCGCGCACGGCGTACTTGCAGGCTATCCTGTAGTAAACCTGAAGGCTACTCTGCTTGACGGCTCGTACCACCCTGTAGACAGCTCCGAGCAGGCTTTCAAGATGGCGGCTCACATTGCATACAAGCAGGGACTTACACAGGCACAGCCGTGTATCCTTGAGCCTATCTGCCTTGTTAAGGTAACGCTTGACGATGCAAGCACAGGCGATATAATGACTGTTATCAACAAGCGCAGAGGTACTGTTCTCGGTATGAACCCCAGCGAGGAAGAACAAGGTATGACCGAGCTTGACGCTCAGATGCCGCAGTCGGAGATCACCGACCTTGCGACCGTTATCCGTCAGATAACCAGAGGTCTGGGTCACTTCACCGCCGAGTTTGATCACTATGAGCAATTACCTCAGGCTCTCGAAGCCGATGTCATAGCCAACGCTCCCAAATTCTCCGAATACGAAGGCTAACGGCGTGCCGCCGTTGTCAGTTCCGCCTTTAATAACGTTGTATATCTTTAAAGGATAGTGCAACGGCGGGAATGCGGCAATGTGCCGCTCCAAGTTCCGCCTTTAATAACGTTGTATGTCTTTAAAGGATAGTGCAACGGCGGGAACGATTTGTAGTGCAGACGGCAAATAAAACAGCATAATAAAAACAGACGTGAAAGCACCTCGCTCCCACGTCTGTTTTTTGTTTATGGTATTCTGTCTTATTACAGCCTACCCCTGCATTCTTCTGCCAACTAATCACCAAGCACTAATTCTTGAAGCTGTGACGAAATGCAAAAATTTCATCACATCTTCTCGGCTTATAAAAAACTCATTAAAATTACAATGCAGTATATTGTAAAAACGCTAAAACAATAAAAAACAGCCAACACCGCTGAAAACAGTTTCGCTACCGACAAGGTGTTAATAATTTCGTGAGTGTATCGGTGCAACTGCACTGTCACCGAAAC
>ENA-UONV01000166-UONV01000166.1-human-gut-metagenome-genome-assembly--contig:-CS4-NODE-166-length-90543-cov-7.941340_pt1 | contig 90543 bp, 66 predicted proteins | sample MGYA00242461_ERZ724008 | MGnify/ENA metagenome assembly ERZ724008 | reverse complement strand
TCTCGACACACGCACCTGAAACGTGCGCGTCTACCAATTCCGCCACCTGGGCATATACCACCGAAAGATACCGATGGAGCGAAAAACGGGACTCGAACCCGCGACCCCAACCTTGGCAAGGTTGTGCTCTACCAACTGAGCTATTTTCGCCTTTCAAAATTTCAATTTATTCTTCTGGAACGCTATCCAAATCGAGAGCGAAAAACGGGACTCGAACCCGCGACCCCAACCTTGGCAAGGTTGTGCTCTACCAACTGAGCTATTTTCGCAATTGCGAGTGCAAAGATAGTTTTACTTTTCGGTTTATGCAAATGGTTTACTAATTTTTTTCATCGGACAAGCTCCTACAAAACAATTAGCTTTTGAATCATAGAAAGTTATTATCCGATAGAATTTTTCCCGATAAGCGAATAAAATTCTCGTCTCCACTCTTCTTGCTCGAACTTACCACTACTATCGTATGTAACCGTAACAGCTCCTTGCTTCTCAACTCCTCGCATTTGCATACAAAGGTGGCGAGCTTCTACGACGACCATCACCCCCTCGGTAGAAAGCGTATCGGTAAGGCTTTGACAAATCTGTGCCGTAAGATGCTCCTGCACCTGAAAACGCCGGGCAAACACTTCGACCAAACGAGCCACTTTACTCAAACCGACAATACCGCCAGACGGAATATATCCGACATGGACTTTCCCGAAAAAGGGAAGTAAATGATGTTCACAAAAAGAATAAAACTCAATGTCGCGTACTACTACAATGCGAGATCCCGTATGCTCAAATACTGCCGATGATATAATTTCCTGCGCCGATTGACGGTATCCTCTTGTTAATTGCATCATCGCTTTCGCCGTACGTTCGGGAGTCTTGCGTAATCCCTCACGGTCAGGATCATCGCCCAACAAAGAAATAATAGCTCGATAGTGCTCGGCCAATTCTTTACAAATGCGGCGTTGCTCCTCCGAGGCCAAAACAGACTGTTCTTCCTCCATCGCTCAAAGTTATTCTGTAAATCCCTGATGTATCTGTATATGTATTTTGTCCCGAACGACACGCATCTCCCGTGCCATTTGGGGAAACTCTTTCTTTAATTGTATCAACGCATTTCCGGCTTCCTCATACGAACGAAAATCGCCCACTCTCAATCGCCAAAACGGAGACGTAAAAGTCACGTATGTTTCCAATTCGGGAAAGGCCTGTTGAATAAGTCCCTCTTTATATAAGGCATTATTTTTAGCCGTACGATAGTCATTATCGGAAAATACTTGTATACGAAATCCCGAGGACTGAGCATAACCTTTATTTCCGTCGTACTTTATCACCCCTTCTGCCCGACTTACCCGCTTAGCTAACCGAGCCGGTTGTACGACCTTGACTTTACCACCCGTCTCGGGTCGTTCGAGATATTGAACGATCGAGGTATCCATAACGGCAATCTGAGCTTGCGCCCCATTCGTAAAACCAATTATGGCCAACAGCAAAATAAAAAAAAGAGACTTGCGCATAACCAACGTTTTCATTCAAAATAGTAAGGCTGCAAAAATAAGTATTTATTCTTACTTTTGCAGCCTTTATAAAGTCTATTTTATCAGAATGCAGTAATAATACCCATAAATGAATCGGCTTTCAAAGCAGCACCTCCGATAAGACCACCGTCTACATCGGGTTTAGCGAACAACTCGGCTGCATTGCTCGGCTTACAGCTTCCACCATAAAGGATCGAAGTATTCTCTGCCACTTCTTTTCCATACTTGTCAGCAATGGTCTTACGGATAAAAGCATGTATTTCTTGAGCTTGGTCGGCAGTTGCAGTCTTTCCTGTACCGATCGCCCAAACCGGCTCATAAGCTAAAATGATTTTTCCGAAATCCTCAGCAGAAAGGTTGAATAAAGATTCTTCCACCTGAGCTTTCACGACATCGAAATGTTTTCCGGCTTCACGTTCTTCCAAAACTTCCCCGATACAAAAAATAGGAGTCAGCCCATTAGCCAAAGCCAAAAGAACTTTTTCTTTTAAGATTTCGGGAGTTTCGTGATAATATGCACGACGTTCGGAGTGACCGAGAATAACATATTGAGCACCCGTCGATGCCACCATCTTGGCAGAAACCTCTCCTGTATAAGCGCCTTCCGTTTTATCGGCACAATTTTCAGCACCTACCCCGATACGTTTGGTATCTATGGCATTGACCACCGACACTAAATGAGTAAACGGAGTAGCGATGATAACATCGCACTTGGTAGATACCCCTGCCAAAGCGGCATCTATTTCCTTAGCCAATGCTACTCCTTCTTGAAGAGTAGTATTCATTTTCCAGTTTCCTGCAACAATGTTTTTTCTCATAACAAATAAATTTTTATTGGTTAAAACTATACATTATTTTCCTTCTATTATATTATTTTCATTCTCTTTCTTCTTTCGACGATGGGCATCCCGCCACTGCCGTATGCGTCCGATTATCATCGCCACGGTTTTCTCGGTCAACAACAAAAAGAGCATCGGCACGGCATATAACAAAACGATAAACCATATCCGTCTTTCCAATCGATAAATTTCCGGCTGACCGTATGTAAGCTTATCCAGCGGCTGAACCAACAAAGTCTCATCGGGCAATTGTGAAGGAGAAGTTTTTCGTAATATCGTCCCCCCCTTCAATAACAGCACACACGGATTTCCTCTCGCAATAGTGCGGATAACCGTTTTATCCATAAAATAGAACGGATATTCCGCCCCTGTATTTTCTTGCCAAGCCTCTACACCCTGCGGGGTAGAAGCCGTAACGCAAGCAAACTCATATCCACGCTCGACACAATAATCATAAAGCTCATTAATTCGGTCGACCTCACTATCATCGGCAGTTTCAAGATCTGGCGAAAGCAATAGAATACGATAGTTCTCGTCATAAATAATATCCTCGGTTATATCGGTCGCTCCACGATAGATAGTGAAATCCTCGATTATCGGTGTTACGGATTCCTGTCCCGAAACTGTCTTTTCATACCTATCTACAAATACCCACCCCTCTTCTTCCGAAGGCAGATTATCGAGTAAAAACTCCTTCCTCTCGCCGTTCTTCTCATAAATGAACACAAATTCACGCTCCGGCTCTTCGACAGCTAATGCTTCCGGTATATTTACGCCTATTTTATAAGGCCGAAAATCGAGATAGGGCTGATAATACGTACCAATATAAACAAAAAAGAAGACAAACAACAGCGAATACAATCCGGTGAGCCATTGCACCTGCTGATTATACAAAGCTCTCAAAGAGGTATTCCGGTAAACTAAAAACAATACGATAATCAATAGCAATACATTTTTGAAAAATGTAGCCCAGTTACTTAGATGAACCGCATCCCCGAAACAACCACAATCGGATATAGGATTGGCTATTGCCAAATAAAGAGTGACAGGAGTCATCACACAAAGAAAAATAAAGATCAGCCGAGGGGTAGACTTACGATAAGATCCAAACAACAGATGTACTCCTAACACAAACTCGATAACAGAAAGAGCCACCGAAAAAAGCATGGCAAAAGAAGAAAGGAAATCGAGATGAAACGCCGAAAAATAATCCTGAAACTTATAAACCGTGCCATAGGGATCGATAGCCTTCACAAACCCCGAAAACACAAACGTTCCGCCTACGATCAAGCGAGATAGAAAAACAAGCCATTGAATCAAAGAAGATTTCCTATTATCTTTAATCGTCTTGTTCGCCATATTCTATTTTTATAAGACCAAACAATGAATAGTTAATCATATCCATATAGTTGGCATCGACCCCTTCCGAGACAAGAGTTTTACCATTGTTATTCTCTATTTGCTTAGTCCGACAAATCTTTGTCAATATCAAATCGGTGTATGAACTGATGCGCATACTTCTCCAAGCCTCATCGTAATCATGATTTTTGGCATACATCAACTCCTTTGTTTCCGTCATGTATTTGTCATACAAATCCAAAGCCCTCTCGACAGTTATATCCTCCGAATCGGAATATCCGAGATGCAATTGAATTAATCCTATAATACCATAGTTAACAATTCCAATTAGTTCCGAACGGATACCCTCATCTATTTTGCTTTCGCCTTTCGTCTCTATACTTCTTATACGTTTTGCCTTAATAAAGATTTGGTCGGTGACCGACTGCGGACGCATAATCCGCCATGAAGCGCCATAATCTTTCAGCTTCTTGACGAATAAATCCCTGCAAATAGAGATAACGTGTTCGAACTGTGCAATAGTATCTGCCATGATAAATGTATTTTCAAAGATAGCAACCGACTACATGCAAAGGTGAAAATATACCCGCTTTACACAAAGCCCAACTACTTCCGACTTTCGCATACAAAGATACAATTTTATTCTAAATACTTGTATTCAAATAACGATCGATATTTATTCCAGCATTTTTATAGTTCAGTAAAAAAATCCGTGGGATTAGCGATGAATTTTTATCCGCAACATCAAATTTTACACTAAAAAAGCCCGACTCTATAAAAGTCGGGCTATATAAAGGGTCGTATCAAAGGATGCGATGAAACTCCGAAAGACAGGATTTGAGAGCCTTCGCCCCTTTGTAATCCACCGTGCTAAGCATACCTCGAAAGGCGTGGCCCGCCATTGGAACGAAAAGCTTGTCTCGGCATTTCATAATTTTTGATGAGTTTCCCAATCTACTTTGATACGACCGGGCTTTCTCTTGTCTTTGATACAAAGCTAACCAAATACTTTGAATAAACAAAATATTTTCAATAAAAAAATTAGGGGTTTACCGATTTCGGCAACCCCTAATTTTTTATATAAAACTACAAATCCCTTTGTCTTATTTTACTTTCTCAACGATAGCTTTGAATGCTTCGGGATTGTTCATTGCCAAATCGGCAAGGACTTTACGATTTATTTCGATTCCTGCTTTATGCAGTGCACCCATTAACTTAGAATAAGACATACCTTCGAGACGTGCAGCCGCATTGATACGTTGAATCCACAACGCACGGAAATTACGCTTATTATTTTTACGGTCACGGTAAGCATACGTCAAACCTTTTTCCCAAGTATTTTTGGCAACGGTCCAAACGTTTTTACGAGAACCATAATAACCGCGGGTAAGTTTAAGAATCTTTTTTCTTTTTGCTCTTGAAGCAACGTGATTTACTGATCTTGGCATAGTTTTTTTCTGTTTTGAATGTTAGCGCTACCGTTCAAGGTAAACTTCAAGCTAAAAACATTCGGTTAATAAAATTTGAAACTACTCTTTTTTTTGAGAAAAATTTTAGAAATCGCCGAAGCTTATTTCATACCCAACAATGCTTTTACATTGTTTACATCAACGGTATTTACCGTTCCCATGTGAGTAAGATTTCTTTTTTGCTTCTTCGTTTTCTTAGTCAAAATGTGACTTTTGAAAGCATGTTTTCTCTTGATTTTTCCTGTTCCGGTAAGGGCGAACCTCTTTTTGGCACCGGAATTAGTTTTAATCTTTGGCATTTTACTAAATTTTAATTTTATAATTGAATGAATAGTTTGTCAAATATCCTATTTATTTTTTCTTCGGGCTTATCATGATGATCATACGCTTACCTTCCAGAACCGGCATCATCTCCACTTTTCCATAGTCTTCCAAATCGTTCGCGAAACGCAACAAGAGCACTTCACCCTGTTCCTTGAACAGAATAGAACGACCCTTAAAAAAGACATAAGCCTTCACTTTTGCTCCTTCGTTCAGAAAACCGATGGCATGTTTCAATTTGAAATTATAATCGTGATCATCGGTTTGAGGTCCAAAACGAATCTCCTTAACAACAATCTTCGTCGACTTAGCTTTCTGCTCTTTCTGACGTTTTTTCTGCTGATAGAGAAACTTTTGATAATCTAAAATCTTACATACCGGCGGCACTGCATTAGGCGAAATTTCTATCAAGTCAAGACCTTGTTCATCAGCCATATGTATAGCTTCTTGTATGGTATATACCCCTTGCTCTACATTGTCACCGACCAAACGAACTTCTTTCGCCCGAATACGTTCATTGACACGATATTGGTCTTTTATATCATTCTTTTTTGCAGGCATAGGCTTGTTTGGCCTATTAGACTGCGGTTGCGGTTGCGGTTTTTTATCCATTCAGACTACCATTCTTTGAGTAATTCTTCTACTTCTGCATTTAAATTTTCGGCAAAGGTAGCAATTTTCATCGAACCTTTATCACCTTCACCCTGTTTTCTTACAGAAACTTCACCATTTTCAGCCTCTTTTTCACCAACAACGAGCAAATAAGGGATTCTTTTCAACTCGTTATCGCGAATCTTCCGCCCTATCTTTTCATTCCTGTCATCGACAAATGCCCGAATATCCTTCTCGGCCAATTCTCTAACAACCAGTTGCGCATAGTCGTTAAATTTAGCGCTTATAGGTAGAACAGCCACTTGATCGGGAGTAAGCCACAACGGGAATTTTCCGCCCGTATGCTCGATGAGAACTGCAACAAACCTTTCCATAGAACCGAAAGGAGCCCGGTGAATCATTACCGGACGATGTTTCTGGTTATCGCTACCGGTGTATTCGAGCTCGAAACGTTCCGGCAAGTTGTAATCCACTTGTATGGTTCCCAATTGCCAACGCCGGCCAATGGCATCTTTAACCATGAAATCGAGCTTAGGACCATAGAATGCAGCTTCACCATATTCGACTCTGGCTTTTAACCCCTTCTCTTCACAAGCCTCGACAATGGCCCGCTCCGCTTTTTCCCAATTTTCATCGCTACCGATGTACTTCTCGCGATTGTTAGGGTCGCGCAAAGAGATTTGGGCTTCGAAATTATCGAACTTCAAAGCTTTGAAGATAATGAATATAATATCCATTACTTTCAAAAACTCGTCTTTCAACTGATCCGGACGACAGAATATATGCGCATCGTCTTGGGTGAAACTACGTACACGAGTTAAACCATGCAACTCGCCACTTTGTTCATATCGATAAACTGTACCAAACTCTGCAAAACGAAGAGGAAGATCTTTATAAGACCGCGGTGTCACCTTGTAAATCTCACAGTGATGCGGACAGTTCATAGGCTTCAACAAATATTCTTCTCCTTCTTCCGGCGTATGAATGGGCTGGAAAGAATCTTTCCCATATTTAGCATAATGCCCTGATGTCACATACAACATCTTATTTCCTATATGAGGAGTAATCACCTGCAAATACCCAAAACGTTTTTGAACTTTACGCAACATAGCTTCAAGACGATCCCGCAGTTGTGTCCCTTTCGGCAACCAAAGAGGTAATCCCGGCCCCACATTGGAAGAAAAAGCAAAGAGCTCCATTTCCTTACCAATTTTACGATGGTCTCGTTTTTTCGCCTCTTCCATCAAAACAAGATACTCATCGAGTAACTTCTTCTTCGGGAACGTGATGCCATATACACGAACCAATTGTTTGCGCTTCTCATCGCCTCTCCAATATGCCCCGGCCAAAGAAGTGATCTTCACGGCCTTGATAAGCCCCGTATTGGACAAATGCGGTCCCCGGCACAAATCGGTAAACGCACCTTGTGTATAAGTAGTTATCGTACCGTCTTCGAGTTCGCTGATAAGTTCAACTTTATATTCTTCTCCACGTTTACCGAATCGGTCGAGAGCATCGGCCTTCGATATTTCTTTCCGAACAATCGGTTCTTTACGGCTCGCCAATTCAAGCATTTTAGCCTCTATCGTAGGAAAATCGGCCGCCGTAATAGTAGCCTCCCCCGGGTCCACGTCATAATAAAATCCATTTTCGATAGCCGGGCCTATACCGAATTTAATACCAGGATACAGTTCTTGTAATGCCTCGGCCAACAAGTGTGCCGAAGAATGCCAAAATGCATGCTTTCCCTCTGGATCGTCCCACTTGAAAAGTTTAATAGCAGCATCTGCGTTTATGGAACGAGAAAGATCCCACTCCTGTCCATCGACTGTCGCCGCAAGAACTTCCTGAGCCAATCTTGGACTTATACTCTCGGCTATTTGTAAAGGTGTAATACCAGATTCAAATTCCTTTACCGAATTATCGGGAAACGTAATCTTAATCATCATTTTTCTGTCCTTATCTATTTTCAACGTTTTTCAAAAAACGTTTCTATTTTATACATTTAATAATAGAGACACATGACTGCGCCTCTTTTTCCAAGGCACAAAAATAATAATTATTTCATTACCCAAACGGATATTTATAAAAATCTTTTAATCGCTCATTCGTTTCAACAAGTTATACGCAGCCACAACTCCCAACTCACCCGCTTTACTCAAATCTGCCGTACCTTTAACCGTATCGCCTTGTTTTAAATAGACTAACCCTCGGTTATAATAAGCGTCTCCAAAATCGGGACGTAACCGTATCGCCTCGGTATAATCGGCAATAGCACCCCTATAATCTTGCTGGGAACAACGCAGATTTCCACGATTGTAATATACATATATAAACCGCGGTGCAGACTCTATCACCTTCTCATAATCACGCAGCACCATCTCATATTCCATTTTCAAACTCTCATTTCCCACTGCCGGTAATCCAGACAAAGAGAAATCTTTGGAATTTTTCGAGCGCACCTGTTGAAAATCTATACTCTGTACAGACTCCGCCGAAAGTTGATATTCTATTTGTTTCGCTCTTACAACAGCCCGAAGGAAATAGGCTAACGTAAAATTTTGACTCGTCATAATAGCTCTATTCAAATCGTCAAGAGCACTAGAAAAATCCTGAACAAGCATAAAATCGACAGCTCGACCGAAATAGGCCAATGGATTAGAAGGATTTATCTCTATAAGACGGGAATAATCATTTATGGAAGAGAAATGATAGTTTACCTGATCGGATAGCAGTGCCGCCTCGGCATTCGTAAGCAATAATTTCTTGCTAAACACATGGGTATCGTTCAACTCTTCGAGTTCCCTTACATAATAAATATTCTGACGAACGGCATCGGGTCTTTCATAATAAGTAAGCACATACATTGGCTGTACGGATACTTGCACATTCTGATCTTGTACCCGTCCCCGAATTTTATTCTCATATTCCGGCTTATATTCGGTATGGGCATCGGCTACCAATATTTGATTGAACTTATTAATATTTTTATCAGACTCAGACCGTTCATCGGCTGCTTGTCCCGATTTTTTACTATTATTCGAAGCTACTGTATTTTCATCGATCGGTTCATACTGAGTCTTCTTTTGTAAATCCATAGCCAGCATGAAATCCTTTTCACCGCCTTTCATATCGCCCATTTTCCGTTTCGCCTCGGAGCGAGCATAAAAACCTGCGGCAAAATCGGGGTACTGTTCCAAGACTACGTTAAAATCAGAAATAGCCTTCCTATAATTCCCGATCATATCATATAACAAAGCTCGATTATAAATTGCGAAATAATTGTCCGGTTCAGCCTTTATTACTTTTGTAAAGTCGGATATAGCCTTATTCCGTTCACCTACTTGCATACGCAATAATCCTCGATTGTAGTAGGTCATCGTATTATCGGGATCAAGTTTCAATATATAATCATAATCGGCCATAGCTCCCTGCAAATCATCTTGATGATATTTTATACGAGCCCTATTGAAATAGTAAGACACTTCTTTGGGATCGAGCCTCAAAGCCTCGTTCATATCGGCCAAAGCCGAATCATAATCGGCATCGTGCAACACTTTAATAATAGCCCGTTGAGCATATGCTCCCGATATATATTTATCTATCGAAATAGCTTTATCTATATCATCAATCGCTTTTATCGTATCGCCCTTCTCCAAATAGAACTGGGCCCTACTCATATAACCGTTGTAATAGTTCGGATGCAAAGCTATGAGTTTATCGAAACTTTTTTCGGCTTCGTCATATTTTTTCAACTGCACCTCGGCAATAGCCTTATTATTCAAAAAAGACCTATCTTCGGGGGCATAACGCAAACCCTCGGTATAGTCGTCGATAGCGCCTTGATAATCCCCAAGATTCTGTCGGGCAATCCCCCGAACTTGATAGGCATTGACAATAAAAGGATTACGTTCGATACAAAGGGTACAATCTTCTTCTGCCCCTTTAAAATCATCGAGGCTCAACTTCGCAACTCCTCTATAAAAATAAGGCTCAGCCATATACGGCTTTACCTTTATTACTTGATTGAAATATTGCATCGACAGAATATAGTCCTCAAAATAAAGAGCATTACGTCCGATATTCATCACTCTATCGGTATTAATCTGCGCCACAGATAAAAAAGAGGAAAACGACAGCAATAGAAATATGATATTTGACTTGAATATAAGTTTCATTAAATGCCTTAACATGATTATCAGACAAATGTACGTAAATAATGACAAAACAACACAACCCTGAGAGCATTTTATAAGATTTTTCTTTCCCAACACATCGAATGAACATTTTTTACGCCAAAATGTCTTATATAAAAAAGAAGAAACTTTTTTCGTATCTTTATACCTCAAAATTGCACAGACATGAGCACAGAAAAAAAACTACAACACATGGTTATCGTCGGAGGCGGATTTGCCGGATTTTTACTGGCCAAACGAATTAATCCCGAAAAGTTCAGAGTGACCTTAGTCGATAGAAAAAATTTTCATGCCTTTCCTCCTCTGTTTTATCAAATAGCCTCGTCGGGACTTGAACCGGCCGCCATTTGTTTTCCTTTCAGGAAAGAGCTACGTAAATTACGTCACGTCCGTTTCCATATGGGAGAAGCTCTTGCAGTAGATACTCAAAAGCAAATTTTAACGACCAATACAGGAAATATAAATTATGATTATTTGGTACTCGCCACAGGCACAACCAATAATTTTTTCAATATGCCCGAATTAAGGGAACGAGTATATACTCTGAAATCTACTGCCGAGGCTATCCGACTAAGAAATGAAATACTATTCTGTTTAGAGCGGGCCTGTACCTGCGCCGATCCCGAATCGCGCCGCACGCTTCTCTGCTTCACGGTTGTCGGCGGAGGCCCGACCGGAGTCGAAATAGCGGGTGCTTTGGGTGAAATGAAAAAGTACATTCTGTCTCGAGAATATCCCGAGATCAGTCCTTGCGATATGCGCGTCGTTATCGTCGAAGGTTCAGACCGCCTATTACAGAATATGAGTACAGAAGCCTCTACCAAATCTCGGCAATACCTCGAACAACTCGAAGTCGAAGTCATTACCGGACATACCATGAAATCGTTCGACGGGACTTACGCGAGTTTTGACAACGGCGATAAAATAAAATGCCATACCCTCATCTGGACAGCAGGTATCACCGGCGAACCTTTGAAAGGAATTCCAGAAACGTCCATAGGGAAAGGAAGACGAATCGTCACAGACGAATACAACCGGGTCGTCGGGTGTGAAAACCTTTTCGCAATCGGCGATATAGCCCTGCTTACCGAAAAAAACTATCCCAAAGGTCACCCGCAAGTAGCTCAGGTAGCCATACAACAAAGCAAATTGTTAGCAAAAAATTTGAACCGGAACAGTTTCGAAACGCCTTTTCGTTATAAAGATAAAGGAAACATGGCAACCATTGGCCGTAATCGTGCCGTAGCCGACTTGCCCTATCTAAAATTATACGGGCGGCCGGCTTGGTTCACATGGATGGGAGTTCATTTGGTTTCTATACTTGGTATGAAAAATAAAATTATCACTTTTCTAAACTGGTGTTGGTACTATTTTACCTATAACGCCACCTTACGATTGTTGATACGCCCGACCCGATATCCGAAACGGAATGAAGAATAACCATATTTAATCCGTGTTTTAGAACAATTTTGGTTTGTTTTTCCTCTAAAAAAGTGACTTTTTTCAATCTACCTTTGTCCCCCGAACAAATAGGTATTAATTTATGAAAAAAGTCACTAGCGTATTTTTGTGCTGTTTTTTATTTATTGCACTCAATTATGCCCAATCTGGACAAGTGATGACATTGAAAGAATGCATCGAAATGGGCATAGCGAATAATCTCTCCCTGCAAAATAAAAATCTAAATGTCCAAAAAAGCAAATACGGGATCTCTGAAAACAGGTTCAAACTGTTACCGGTCATCAATGCTTTCGCCAATTTTACCAATAGTCCCGAACCGGCCGTTTCGGTAACCGACGGAAGCAAATATGGAACACCCTATAACGTCACCAAGACACTACGATACAATGCCAATGGCGGTTTACAACTGCAACTACCATTATATAATCAGACCCTATATACAAGTATCGCGATCTCGGAATTAGTAAATCGAATAGACCTATTGTCTTACGAAAAAGCCAAAGAGGATCTTATCGTCGAAATAGGAAAACTCTATTTCTTGGGACAAACGACCATCTGTCAATTACAAATTATCGAAGGAAATATCGCCCGTCTAGATTCCCTTCGCAACATCACACAAGCATTCTTCGATAATGGAATGGCTATGGACGTAGATGTAAAACGTGTTGAAATAAATCTCGAAAATATGAGGGTTCAATATCACAACGCCCAAGCTATGCTTAACCAGCAACTCAACCTTCTGAAATATACGCTTGACCTTCCCTCGGAATACGAGATAACTCTTACCCCGCTCAATCCCGACATAACCGGGAATGTGCATTTCAATGGTTTATCAGATTCGCTATACGAACTCCAATTACTGGATACTCAAACCCAATTATTAAAGAAACAAGGACGAATAATCAATCAAGGTTACATACCTTCGCTCAATTTCACCAGCCAACTGGCTTATTCGGCTTATACAGATAAATTCAAACATTTCTTCCACTCTCATATATCCAACAAATGGTACGAATCATTCAACTTCGGCCTGTCCTTGAAAATACCCATCTTCGATGGTCTGAGCAAACACACCAAAAAACAACAAGCCAACGTCGAATACCGAAAAGCTGTACTCCAACAGGAAAATACCCGCAAACAACTAGAAACACAGTACACCAACTCGGTATCGGATTTGATGAACAATCAACGCAATTACGAAAAACAACAAAGCAACTACAAGTTGGCCGAAGAAGTTTACTTGGTTACAACCGATAAATACAAAGAAGGAATAGCTTCCATGACCGAGCTCCTACAAGATGAGCTCCGATTAACCGAAGCCCAAAACGGCTATTTGAGCGCGCACTACAATTATAAAATAGCAGAATTGAATTTGCTGAAATTAACCCAACAACTCGATATTCTCACCCAATAATCCTGTAAAATTAATAATCAGTATATATAAATACTTTTACAATTATGAAAAAAGAAAATAGCTCTCATTATAAACGGAGTAAAAAATTAAAAGCATTGCGTTTCGGACAATATACATTAAATGCAATCGGTATCATCGTTCTATGCTACGGAGTTTATGAAGCGGCTTGCCTTTTTCTCAATTACAAACGCTGCGAAACCAGCAACGATGCCCAAATAGAACAATATATATCGCCAATCAACATACGTGTACCGGGATATGTAAAGAAAGTTTACTTCACCGAACACCAATTCGTACACAAAGGCGACACATTACTTGTTCTGGACGATAGAGAATACCGTATACGAGTATCGGAAGCCGAGGCGGCTTTGAAAGATGCCGAAAACGGAATTGCAATCTTGTCTTCCAGTTTGACGACGACACAGGCGACTGCTTCGGTTTACGATGCCTCTATCGAGGAAATAAATACACGCATAAGCAAATTGCAAAAAGACTTGACTCGTTACCGTAACTTATTGCAACGTAATGCAGCTACCCCCATACAAGTGGAACAACTCGAAACCGAGTTAACAGCGACACTCGCCAAGTTAGAAGCTCTGAAAAAACAGAAAGCCGCAGCCACTTCGGGAGTAAACGAAGTTACAAACCGCAAAGCATCGGTCGAAGCTGGAATATTAAGAGCCCAAGCAGCTTTGGAAATGGCTCGATTAAATTTGTCCTATACAGTAGTTACCGCCCCTTGTGACGGAACACTGGGAAGACGGGCCTTAGAGGACGGACAATTTGTACAAGGCGGTCAAAGTCTCACTTATATCATACCCGATACTCAAAAATGGGTGATTGCCAATTATAAAGAAACTCAAATAGCCAATTTATACGAAGGCCAAAAAGTAAGCATCAAAGTCGATGCCTTTCCCGATAAAGAGTTTTCGGGACACATATCGGCCATATCGGGAGCCACGGGTTCTAAATACTCCTTAGTACCTACCGATAATTCAGCCGGGAATTTCGTAAAAATACAACAACGTATTCCTGTAAGAATCGAGTTTGACGAATTATCGGAAGAAGACAACCGACTCTTAGCAGCCGGAATGATGGTTATTATAAAAGCTAAATTGTAAAAATGGCTCACACAAAAAATTATCCTTTTTACGACTGGGTTCCAAAACCACTGGGAATCATCATACTCATCATGCTATTCTGCCCTATTATGTTCATTAACGGGGCATATACCATAAATAGTGGAGAGATGTCGTCTGGTCTTGGAATTATCTCGGAGCACATTCAATATGCAAGCTATGCCGGAGCAATCGGCATGGTAGTATTCGCACCATTTATGCAACGAGTCTTGGCTGTGAGGAGACCCAAAATGATGTTAATGACAGGCTTCATTCTGTTATTTTGGCTCAGCTATATTTGTGCAATTACAGACAGTTGGTTACTACTCATGTTATGCAGTCTCATTACGGGTTTTATCCGCATGGCTCTCACTTTGATAAATCTATTTGCTCTCATACTGTATGCATTTAAGATAGAGGCCAGCGACATCATCACCCCGGGAGCCGAAGCCACCGATCCCGTAGTTGCCGACAAGAACGATCAAGCCAAAGGCCTCACACAACCTATCATTTATCTCTTTTTCATGCTCTTCGCGCAAGCCGGTAATTCGTTGACCGCATGGCTTGCCTATGAATATGAATGGCAATATGTCTATTACTATATGATGGGAATGTTGATGCTCTCAATCGTCGTTGTTCTTTCCACCATGAAATATCAGAGGCATCTGAAAAAGCTCAACTTCAATCTCCGTCAATTCGGCGATGTAATTGCCGCATCATTGATGATGATGGCTGGGTCATTCATACTGATTTATGGTAAAACACTCGACTGGTTTGACAACTACTACATACGGCTGGCCGCTATATTATTCCTACTATCCACGGCCGCTCTCATTTTTATTGAGGGAAACCTGAAACACCCCTATCTGAAACTAGGAGTATTCAAACAGAAGAATGTTATTTTCGCTTCAATAACATTCATCATGCTTATGATGATTAATTGCAGTGCCATGTTCGTGAGCGTATTCACCAGCATATCTATGAAAATAGACAATTTCCAAAATGCCATGTTGGGAAACTATTCATTGGTAGGATATGTAATAGGAGCCATATTGTGCATGATTCTATCGGCTTTCAAGATACCCTTCAAATATATCTTCGCATTCGGGTTCAGTTTCATCACAGCCTACGCCATATATATGTATTTCCAATACCAAAGCATGGGTCTTTATGAACACATGATATGGGCCACGATACTGCGCTCGACCGGTATGATGATACTCTATACCATGTGTGCCGTATTGGGTAGTATACGCCTGCCTCTCAAATATATGTCGTCTTGGATTTTTGTAATGCTCTTTGCCCGGTCAATTATCGGGCCGACCGTAGGAACAGCGATTTATTCCAACTTATTGAACGAACGTCAGCAACATTATATAGCCACACTATCGACAGGAGTAGACTTGATGAATCCAGAAATTGCAGGCAGCTTCAATCAAACGGTGAAAGGCAGTCAATTCATGCAAGGACACAGTGCCGAAACCGCGACTACTCTCGCGACCATGCAAGTATCAGGACGCATTCAAGTCCAAGCCATGTTGTCGGCTCTCAAAGAAATCACGGGCTGGACAATCTTTGCAAGCATATTATTCATTATTATAGTTCTCTGTGTCCGGTACAAGCAACCAGAATATCCGGGAATACTGAATCTCAAAGAAAAAGGAGCTTATGTAGGGAAAGAATTAGCCTAATATATAACAAATAAAAAAATGTCCTACTTTTCGAGAATTTATTTGTTATCTTTGCATATAACCAAAACAAATATATATAATGAAAAATTTTCTTTTTACCGGATTCATTATTTTACTTCTATCCGCAGTATCTTGTAAAACGACTGAAAAAGGAAGTATGACACAAACTCAAACTCCCACATCACAAACCAATGAGAAGAAAAATATTTCTATAAATCGAGAAGAACTCAACGGGACATGGATTATAAAAACAGCCAAAGGTAAAACCGTTATAGGCGATTCACCAGTAGAAATCACTTTCGATCTCACAAACGGACGTATTTACGGCAACGACGGTTGCAACGTGATAAACGGCACTGCATTTTTCGAAAATGAGAATGGGTTACGTTTCGAATCGCTCATCTCGACGATGAAGGCCTGCCGACCAGAAGTTACAGATCGTACTGTCCTCAATGCTTTGAACGAAACCCGCTCTTATAAACGAGCTGATACCAAAGAGCTATCTATCAAATTCTGTGACGAAAATGGGAAATCTGTGATGACCCTTGAAAAACGAATGGTAGATCTATTAAATGGTTCTTGGAAAGTCACAACTATCGACGGAAAAAAAATCACCGAAGAAAATCCGACTATGGTTATCGATATCCCAGAGGCAAAATTATCTGGATTTGCAGGCTGTAACCGTATGTTCGGAGGGATTTCTTTAGATGGAACCGCTTTCGGAATAGCTTTTACACAAGTAGCAACTACCCGCATGGCTTGTCCAGATATGAAAACGGAGCAATTATTCTTATCGGCACTCGGCAAAGTTACCGGATTTTACATGATAGACAACTTTCATGCAGCATTATATCAACAACCCCAAACTCCGATAATCATCATCGAAAAAGTTCAATAAGAAAATACAAAGCAACGATTACATGTCCACTGAAAAAAGAGCAGGATAAAAAAATTATTCTTATAAAAATAAAAAAACGCAGGCGTTATCGACCTGCGTTTTTTTATTTAGAGACCCATTTAAATAGTCTACAAACCATTAAAAAATTCGGGTTATAATAGAATAGCCATTTTTTCAAAAAAATGGAATCAAGCACCTCCTTTTATTCAAATCTATTGCTTAATTTTGAGTCGTCTTACTTGCTTACATTAGGGAAAATATGTGTGTGTTACAAAATAGGAAGAAGGATTTTAAACCTTCCGCCTAATCATGTGTAGCACACACCATTCTGTGAAAGCAAGTAAGACATCTTTTGAAGAATGTGAATTAGGCGGAGGTTTTAATATATACAACTAAAAAACAAAAAAGTTTATGTTGCCGCCGACAGTCAAGCAATTTTTCTTCAAATTACTCATCTCCATTTTTGTTCACGATTACAAAAATGTACTAAGGCAATATCGACAAGCCTACACGACTCAACGTCAAATGGAACAATATTTAAGAGTCATCACACCCGAAGACTTATACGATAAAGAACTCGTACGAATTTCAGAGCGAATGAGCGATCTACAAAAACTTATTTATCAACTGCGAAAAAAGGGACTAAGCGACGAGGCAATATCTCGCAAACTAAATCTACCGTTACACAAAATACAAAAACATCTCGATCTCGTAGAATTAGATATTCTCCAAATTTCCCGATATTTCAATTAAGATATAAACAAAAAAGGAGATAATCCCATTGGGATTATCTCCTTTTTTGTTTGCTACAATCCATTACCAAATAATCACCCGATCTTCGGGAGCCATGTACATGGCATCTCCTTCTTTAATATCAAAAGCCTTAAAAAAAGTTTCCATATTACGCAACGCAGCATTGACACGCCAACGGCCCAATGAGTGTTCATCAACTTTCGTCAATCGAAGGATTTCGGCATCTCTAATATTACCAGCCCACAACGAAGCATACGCCAAATAGAAACGTTGATCGGCAGTAAATCCATCGATCGGAGCCGGTTCCACACCATCGAAAGTATTGTGCAGTGCCGTGTAAGCAATGCGTAAACCTCCATGGTCAGCAATATTCTCACCTAATGTAAAATGACCATTGGCATGCACTGTATCGAGCACAACAATGTTATCATATTGCGAAGCCAAAATTTCAGCTCGTTTAGTAAATTGCTCAGTATCGGCAGAAGTCCACCAATCATTAAGATTACCATCTTTATCGAACTGGCGCCCTTGATCGTCGAATCCATGAGTCATTTCATGTCCTATAACGACACCGATAGCCCCATAATTAACGGCATCATCGGCATCAAAATTAAAGAATGGAGGCTGCAAAATTCCGGCAGGGAAACAAATCTCGTTAGAGCTCGGATTATAATAAGCATTAACGGTTTGAGGACTCATATACCACTTGGTCTTATCCACAGGTTTCCCCTCATCTTTCAGAGAATATAAAGTTTCAAATTCGGCTGCACGACGAATATTAGCATAATAGCTATCTTTCGGATTCACCGTCAAACCTGTATAATCGCGCCATTTATCGGGATAACCGATCTTTACATAAAAGTTGTTTAGTTTCTCATGAGCTTTCGCTTTGGTTTCGTCGCTCATCCATTCAAGGCTGTCTATATGTTGTCCCAGTGCGGTCTGCAAATTCGCAACAAGTTGTACCATACGCTCTTTTGCCTCAGGAGGGAAATATTTGGCAACATACATTTCACCCACGGCCTCCGACAAGAGACTGTTAGGGACATCGAGAGCACGTTTCCAACGAGGTTCAATTTGTTCTTTCCCCGATAAAGTCTTCGAATAGAAATCGAAATGAGCATTTACAAAGTCATCGCTCAAATAGGGAGCTGCACCGTCGATACAGTTGAACGCCAGATAATCGCGAATCTCTTGCTCGCTCAATGTTTCCAGCAAATTATTTACAGCTTTCAATGTACGCGGCTGACCGATGTTTATCTTTTTCAAGCTGTCTAAACCCACCGTATTAAAATAGATATCCCAATCCAGACCGCCGAATTGTCTTTTCAATTCATCGATTGTCATAACATTATAACCCGCCTGAGGGTCTCGCAACTCTTCACGAGTAAAAGCGGCCTTAGCGATTTCAGTCTCCACCTTCAATACGGTAGCAGCAGCTTGCGCTGCGGACTCGGCACTGTATCCCGACAATGTAAATATTTTCTGAATATAGTTGCGATAACTATCCCGTATCTTGCTATTGGCTTCATCGTCGGCTATATAGTAATCACGGTCACCCATATTCATACCAGCCTGATACCAACCTGCGATATTCATCGTACTATTCTTAGCATCGGCATCCACGTATATGGCAAAAAATGGGGCAGATGTGGTACGATGCATCTCTCCTATCATGGCACTTATCGCCTCTTTACCGGAAAGTGATTGTATACGACTCAATTCTTCCGCAATAGGAGAAGCTCCCTCCTCATTCAATCGCACACTATCCAATCCCATATTGTACAAATCGCCAATTTTTTGAGCGATGCTACCCGGTTCAGCCTTTTGTTTACCTAATTCTTCGAATAACAATCGAATTTGTTCTCGGTTATTTTCACGTAATTGGTCGAAAGATCCGAAACGAGCATACTCAGGCTTCAACGGATTTTTCTTCATCCAGCCGCCACACGCATAATCATAAAAATCATCACCACAAGCTACCGTCGTATCGAGATTGGAAAGATCGATACCCGGAGTCTTTACGGTCGATTTGCTTGTACAACCAGTAGCAAGCAAAGCAGCAGCAAACGATAAAATCATTACTCTTTTCATTTTACTTTCATTTTTATATGTTTCATTCACTTGTAGAATATAGAATGCGTTTCCTCAAAGATTCTAATCGAACTTAGCTTTTTGCATTCGACTTTTGCTAGATTTATTTCTGTAATTTATCCAATACTTCGGAAGCCTCGGACCATTTCCACATCACATCATCGAGTTGCTTCTTCAACTGCCCATGTAGTTCGTATAACGAAGTATCTGCCGCGCCATCGGGTGTTGCCAACTTTTCCTCCACCTCGGCTATTCGTTTCTCCAAACCAGCAATCTCCGATTCAATATCCGCAACCACCTTTTCGGCCTTTCTCAAACGACGGGCAAACTCTTTTTGCTCTCCATACGACAACTTAGAATCCTCCGATTGGGCCGGAGAAGCAGAATCTTTCGAAATATTTCCGTCCTTCTCTGTTTTCGAAACTGTGGCTCGTTGTTCAAACTCTCGCAAAGAATCCAGCTTACGACTTTCCAGAAAATCATAAATTCCGCCCAAATGCTCTCGCACCTGTCCTCCACCGAACTCATATACTTTCGAAACCAAACCATCGAGGAATTCCCGGTCGTGGGAAACAAGAATTACCGTCCCGTTAAAATCACGAATCGCTTGTTTCAACACATCTTTGGTACGCATATCCAGATGGTTAGTCGGCTCATCGAGAATAAGCAAATTGACAGGTTCGAGCAATAAACGTATCATTGCCAATCGGGTCTTCTCCCCTCCCGACAAGACTTTTACTTTCTTGTCCGAAGCCTCGCCCCCAAACATGAAAGCACCGAGTATATCTCGTATTTTTGTACGAATATCCCCTACCGCGACCCGATCGATCGTATCGAAAACCGTAATAGATTCGTCGAGCAAGCTCGCTTGATTTTGAGCAAAATACCCGATCTTTACATTATGCCCTATCTTCAAAGTTCCTGTATAGGGAATTTCGCCCATGATACATTTTACCAAAGTCGATTTTCCTTCACCGTTTTTCCCGACAAAAGCGACTTTTTCGCCTCGTTTAATCGTAAACGTGGCATTCGAAAAAACCACATGACTGCCATAATTCTTTCCTACTCCTTCGGCGATAATAGGATAATCGCCCGAACGAGGCGCCGGTGGGAATTTTAGATTCAACCGGGAGGTATCTACTTCGTCCACTTCTACTCGTTCGAGTTTGGCTAGTTGCTTGATACGCGACTGTACCTGCACCGACTTCGTTGCCTTATAACGAAAACGCTCGATGAAAGCCTCGGTATCCTGTATCTGTTTCTGCTGGTTCTCATAAGCTCTCATCTGCTGTTCGAGACGCTCTTGCCGGAGAACAACATAACGAGAATAATTGACTTGATAGTCATAAATGCGCCCCAAAGAGATTTCAATCGTCCGTGTTGTCACATTATCGATAAACGCCCGGTCGTGAGAAACCAATACGACCGCATTGGCGCGAGTCGATAAAAAACTTTCGAGCCATTGTATAGACTCTATATCCAAATGGTTGGTGGGCTCATCGAGCAAAAGCACATCGGGACGCTGTAACAACAACTTCGCCAATTCGATACGCATACGCCACCCTCCGCTGAACTCCGACGTATCCCGTCCGAAGTCCTCTCGTGTAAATCCCAGCCCTATTAAAGTTTTCTCTATCTCTGCCTGATAATTGGATGCCCCGATAAGAGCCAATTGCTCATTAGCATTGGAAACCCGCTCTATCAACTCCTGATAATATTCCGACTCATAATCGGTACGCTCGGACAATTCGGTATTCATGCGCTCTATACGCGACTGTAATTCGAATATATGAGAAAAAGCCTGTTCCGCCTCTTCCATTACCGTACGAGTATCGGATAGATTCATCTGCTGCGGAAGATACCCCACCGTAAGGTCTTTCGGCATATTCACATTACCTGATGTCGGAGCCTGCAACCCGGCTATGATTTTCAACATAGTCGATTTTCCCGCACCATTTTTCCCCACCAAGGCAATGCGATCCTTTTTATTAATTACATAAGTAATATTGTCAAATAGTGTATTTCCTCCAAAAGCGACCGAAAGTCCTTCTATCGATATCATATATCTTCTACCTTATCGAAATGCAAAGATAGGTAATAAAATGAAAAGATAATACAGAATAAGCTACAACAAACACTTAATTATAGTTATTGGGAAAAATTATTTTACCCCAATCATAAATTTCTAATTTTTAAAAGTGTCTTTTCATACTCACAACAAAATTATTAAATTTGCCATTAAACTTAAAAAACAAATATATCACAAGATACAAAACGCCCTATATTCCAATCATGAACACGATAGCCACCCTTTACAACGAAACACCAGACATATTCAAAGACAAGTCTTTACCTCAAATTTTATCTTTTGCAGGAGACGGAAAGCTAAAAGACGGTAATACAACTTCTTCCGAATTTAGGAATCTACTGGATATAGTACAACCGAATATTTTATTCGAATTCGCAAACTATTGTCTTTCAAACCCTTTTGAAAATAGTGGTCTTGCCTTACAAGACATTGTCAATCAAATAGGTAAAAGGCTTAATTTCAATGTCGAATACGGATTATACAAAGGGAAAAAGAACAGTATTGGTTTTGATGGAATATGGACTACAAAAGACGGATATAATATCATTATCGAAGTTAAAACGACCGATTATATCAGAATCAATTTAAGCGAATCGGTTGCAAAATATAGAAGTGCACTTATCGACGCGGGGAAAATAGATAAAGAAAATTCTTCTATTTTAATCGTCGTAGGACGCGAAGATACCGGAGATTTAGAATCTCAGGTACGAGGTTCCCGCTATGCTTGGAATATAAGGATTATCAGTACCGATGCCTTGATACAGCTACTAAAATTGAAGGAAACATTTAATGATGCCAAAACTATTCTCCAAATCACAGAACTACTAAAACCAAGAGAATATACACGAGTAGATAAACTCATCGATTTGATATTTGAGACGTCAAAAGACTTACAGTTAGACGATATCGATACAGTAGAAACACCATCGCTATCACCTACTAAAAAAGAAAAAGCTATTCCGGTTAACTTTTATTTAGATTGTATTCATAAAATACAGAACCACCTTAAACAACAGCTTATAAAACAAACAAAAATAACATATACGACCAAAGACAATAGTCTCTGCGTGATGTGCACCATATCCCGAAATCATAATACAACCGATAAACAAGGCCGATTTTGGTTTGCATTTCACCCTCATCAACAAAAAATGTTGGAAGAATATCCTACGGCTTACGTCGCATTTGGATGCGGAGATTCTCAAAAGACACTCCTCATACCCTATGCCCTATTTGGTCCTTTGGTCAAAAATATGTGGACGACTGAAAAGGAGAATAGAATGTATTGGCACGTTATTATTAATTACAAAAACGATAAATTCCTTTTATCGCAGCCCAAAACTACCGATCATAATCCTGTCGATATAACTGAATATTTAATATAATAAAAATTCCTCAAACCGATCATGTAGAAAAACCGGGAAAATCATGACACCCTTTCTATATCGCATAGCCCAAGCCTTTTACAAAAAATACGGTAACGAAATCTCTCGACTTGCATTTGTTTTTCCCAACCGGCGAAGCGGCATTTTTTTTCAAAAATATTTGGCCGAAGTTTCCGGGAAACCGATCTTCTCGCCCAAAGTAACCACGATAAACGACCTAATGGCCGAGCTATCGCCCTATACCTTAATAGACCGAATCAGCCTACTTGTAATGTTGTATAAAAAATACATCGAACTGAGAAAGAGCGATGAGACATTCGACAATTTCGTCTTTTGGGGAGACATGCTGTTAGGTGATTTCGACGATGTGGATAAATACATGGTCGATGCTCGGCAATTATTTACCAATATACACGATCTGAAAGAGATAGACGAATTTTATCTGACCGAAGAGCAAATAGAAATCGTCAAACGTTTCTGGGGGCATCTGTTTTTTCCTACCACCGAAAGCGATAATAAACAGCAATTCATTCAACTGTGGCAAATCCTTTTCGATCTTTATACCGGATTACGAGATGAACTATCCTCCCGAAACAAAGCCTATGAAGGCATGATATTCCGAAACGTCGCCGAACAAAGTAAACGGAAAGAAGCTCTCGACTTACCTTATACACAAGTGGTATTTATCGGATTCAATGCTATCACCGAAGCCGAAAAAATATTCATGGAATATTTACGCGACATCGGCATAGGAGATTTCTATTGGGATTATTACGCTCCCACCTTGCAAGATTCATATAACAAAGCGGCGTTCTTTCTCAACGATAATAAACGAAGATTCCCATCAAAAATCGAGATCGACGAGCGTATCGAACAAACGCCTCAGCTCGAATTAATATCAATACCGTCGGCTGTCGGGCAGGCAAAACAAGCGACAGATATACTTCAAAGCCTTATCGACAATAATCATTTATCTCCCGAAAAGGCCATCAATACAGCCATCGTTCTCCCCGACGAAGAATTGCTGCTTCCTATGCTATACTCCATTCCACCGGAAATCTCTACGGTAAACATCACTATGGGATATACGTTGCAACACACCACTGTCGCAGCACTCATGGAATCGATATACCAAATGCAGCGCCGCGTCCGGTTCTCAAAAGGAGAGCCGAGATTCTATCATCTCGATGTAAAACAATTATTGGGACACCGATTCATAGCGTCCCGAATAGGCGAAAAAGCCTATCAAATAACGAATTTCATCAACGAAAACAATCGCACATTCGTTTCCCTAAAAGAATTAGGGAATCATCGACTGATAAAACTTCTGTTTCTTATCCCCCGTACGACAGATGAAGCGGCAGCCTATCTGATAGAATTGCTCGAATATTTGCAACAAGGTGGAAATAGGAGCGATTCATCAGGAGCCGGCGACGAAGAAACTCCTGTGGGATTCTCGGCGATAGAACTGGAATTTATGTATCACTACTACATTACCGTCAAACGGTTACGTGATGTTATCGCCGAGCAAGACATAGAGATGACTGTAGAAACATTCTTTCGGCTATTGGGGAAAATGGCCGCTTCGATTTCCATACCGTTTCAAGGAGAGCCTTTATCGGGATTACAAATCATGGGCGTACTCGAAACTCGTGTGCTCGATTTCGATAATCTTATTATCCTTTCCATGAACGAAGGGGTGTTCCCCGTTAAGAAAGTAGCTGCCACATTCATTCCCTACAATTTAAGAAAAGGATTTGGCATGGCTACGACAGAGCATCAAGATAGTATTTATGCCTACTACTTTTACCGCATGATAAGCCGGGCTAAACGGGTATTCTTATTATACGACAGTCGCACCGACGGACTCAAAAGCGGAGAAGTGAGCCGATATATATACCAACTGAAATACCATTACCGCATACCCATACAAGAAATACAGATCAATTGCGACATAGCGACCTTCTCTCCGATAACAATCTCCATCGATAAACGGAAATATGGCATAGAAAAAAAATTAGCCGATTTCATGCAAGGAGGAAATAGCGCATTATCGGCCAGTGCAATAAATCGTTATTTGAACTGTCCTTTACAATTTTATCTACAATACATCGAAAAGATAGAACAAACCGACGAAGTCGCAGAAAGCGTCGATAGCAGTACTTTCGGTAGCATTTATCACGGTATGATGCAAAAAATCTACAACCGTATCAAAGGCGAAAAAGAAAAAATAACTGTCACCGCCGACCACATCGACGCCATACGCAAAGACAAAGGCTTGCTCACCCGGTATCTCGAAGAATGTTTTGCCAAAGAGTATTACAAAACTCCACATAACCCCGAACCGCTAACCGGGTATGATTACCTGACTGGGGAAATCATTCTTAAACTGATTGACAAAACTCTGGAAAAAGACCGAGTCCTTACGCCTTTTTCCTATGTAGCTTCTGAACTTCCCATACATAAAAACATATCTATCGGAAACAACCGATCCATACAGTTGAAAGGCTTCATCGACCGGGTAGACGAACATAACGGACTTATTCGTATCGTCGATTATAAAACCGGACGAGAAAGACTCGATTTCAAATCGGTAACAGAACTTTTCGACCCTTCTGAAAAAGATCGTAAAAAAGCAATCATGCAGGTGTTATTTTACTGCAAATTGTATAAACTAGACAAAGCACCTATGCAACCTTTACAGCCGTCTATTTATATTGTCCGTAACTTATTCGATAAATTCGAATCCTTCTTGAAATACGACAAAGAGCCTCTCACAGACTTTAACCTTGTAGAAAAAGAATTCGACCTATACCTTACTCGTTGTTTAGAAGATATATTCGACCTCGACAAACCATTTTCACAAACCACTGTTGAATCGCATTGTAAATATTGCGATTTCAAACAGTTGTGCAAACGATAACTCGAACAAATGAAAAGCGAATAAATTTTTCTACATAAGCTAATGTTCTTTCTCCAAGAAACATGGTATCGCCCAATTTATTTTAACTTCGCCCTTATACGGCTTAAACTTACAGGAGTAATTCCCAAATACGAGGCAAGACATTCTAAGGGAATTCTTTGTAACAAATCGGGAGTACGCTCCAACAAAACTCTATAACGTTCAGAAGCCGTCGTGAATAACAGTGGAATTAGTTTTTCCTCTGCTCGCAAAAATTCCAATTCGGCGAGTTTTCTCCCCCAATTCGCTATCTCGATGTCTTCTTCAAACAGGCGATACAAATCGCTCCTCTTTAAGCAATACAAAAGAGAATCTTCCATAAGCTCTATGGTTTCGTATCCAGCCTCATTCTTTACATAACTTTTCAACGACATGATAGTCGCCCCCTCTTTCCCGATCCAAAACGTTATATCTTTACCGTCGTGCGAAACATAGGCCCTCACAATTCCTCTTTTTATAAAGAATATATCCGACTCGATTTTCCCTGCCTCCAATAGGCGATGCCCCTTAGGGCGTCCGAGTTCCAAAGAACAAGATAACACCCTATCCATCGATTTCTCCGATATCGGATATATGCTGTTGATTATATCTCGTAAATCCATAAAACACGACTCATTCCAAGTATATTAAATACCTCTCAAAAAATCTTCGAGCGACTCTTTCCCCAAATTCAACTTTTGTCTCAAACGATAACGATTTTTCTTAACGCTCTCAGGTTGTAAAGAGAGCATTTGGGCTATATGTTTATTTTCCATACCTGTACGGATATATGCACATAAACGAAGCTCCCCTTCGGTAATAGATGGACACAAAGTCTTCAACCGAACAAAGAAATCGGGATGTACCTTTACAAATTGCATTTTAAAGAAATCCCATTCATCGTCGGTCCCCAAGTGCATTCTTATATTGTTACTAATTTGCAAAGCCGTGTTCGATTGAATATTTCCGGCATCTTTTTCTTTTTCCAACTCATCGACAAGAGATTTCAATACTTGGTTCTTCTCCATGATGATCAACGAATTGGAGGCAAGCTCCCTATCTTTGTACTCCAATTCCACTTTGAAACAATTATTCTGCAACATCTCATTCTCCAACCGAGTCACCAATTCTTTATTTTCCAACTCTTTCAATTGTTTCTTTATCTTCTCCTCCCTACTCTTTTTCCAAAATATATAACAAATCAATGCGGCAATACAAAGTATGAATGCACAAACGACAAGAATCAAAACGAACCGGAACCTACCTCTTTCTTCCGCCTGCTGCAATTCGAGTTCCTGTTTTTCTATGGCCGCCCGGCTTTCCATACGTCTAATTTCAGCCAAACTGTTTACTTGGTCCAACGAATCTTTATATTGTTCATACTTGTTCAAATAAACATAAGCACTGTCCTCCTGCTGTATGGCAGCAAAACATTCCGACATATTCTTTATGACAGGAACGATGAGGTCGATATTCCGAATATTCACTCTACGGCATGCCTTTCTATAATAATACAAAGCACTATCCGGTCTATGATTATTTTGGTAAAAACGCCCCATAAAACACTCCGACTGAATCAACAGTCTTTTATTCGCAAATTCGGTAGACAATCGATACGCTTCTGAAACATATTTTTTACTCAGAGGTACATCATGTTCAGTCAACAATAACAAAGTATTGATATAGAAAGATGTATCTTCAACACAAACAGGATTTTCCAACAGCTTATAAAGAATTTTTTCGGCCTGCACCTCTTCATTCATCGAATATAAAACATTCGAAATATTTAACTGGTTTTTTGCCCGATAAACCGGCTTATTCAGTTTCTTATAATAAGAATCTGCTTTCTGCAAATACTCCAACGCCTTAGGATAATCTTTCAGGCGACTCAGTATGTTTCCCATATCGATATAAGCATGAGCCAACATGAACAGATTGTTCGTCCGAGCATAATACTCCGATATTTTCTTTAAATTCTTATAAGCAACATGCGGCTGATTTTTATGCATAATTGTCCATAAATGAAAAACACGCATATAATCATAAACATAACGTATGGAATCTACCTGCTGATAGGCCTCATCAATTAAATGAATTGTAGAATCGGAATTGTTCTTTTTAAGCTGCGACCTTGCATCCCAAAATTTAGCTCGCCACAGGTACACCGGTTCTTTATGGTGAGCTCGGGCTATGGTATATAATTCCTGTATCAACGAATCCCGATAATAAATACTATCGGTAGATATAAATTCCAATTCAAGCACATCTGCAATCGAATCGAATGTATTATCGATAGGCTTCCAATACGTCCCTATAACCTCACGCCCCCAAAAGTTAAAGGAATATAACCATAAACAAACGAATAAAAAACCTCTTTTCATGATACAAATATACGAAAAATGCCATCTGTCCACCGATTGTCCATTCTTTTTTTTCGAGAAAAGCAGCATATTAGTTTACATTTGTATATTAAAACTAAAAAATAGTGGTTAATATGAGAAAAGAGAAACTTTTTCATTTATTAGTATTATTAGGATTTACCTTATTATCCATGACCATCTCTGCCCAAACCGACAGTCGTGATGTTTACGGTTGGCTGAGATATGACGATTACAACCAAGACGAATACGGTATTTGTAAATTCAAAACCGATGCGGCCGATGACATTCAACCCGTATGGCCTTACGACCAAGCAAGAGTAGCCTGTGCAGGTGCATTCGCCGAAGGATTCTATTATGTTTATCTATATGAGACCGACGGTTATAATGCCACCCCTTACTCATTCAATCGCATAGATCTTTCCACCGGAGAGTCCACACAGGTCGCAGATTATAGAGGCATGCCATTTTTATTTCAGGATATGACATACGACTATTCGACCCAAACCATGTATGCCATCGGGTATGATGAAAGCGTCTATACAACGCTGCTATTGAAAGTAAATCTAACCACCGGAGAAACGACCATTGCAGGAGAGATAGGCGAAAGCAAATATGTAGCCTTAGCCTGTTCTTATGAAGGTCAATTATATGCCATCGATGTAGACTATGGAGATTTATGGAGTATCGATAAATTTACGGGGGCAGCCACAGACATCGGCTATACCGGTGAACGGGTAAGCGAGGATCTTCAATCTATGGAGTTCGATCACGAAACAAATACTCTTTATTGGGCCGGATATAATTTTTGGGGAACGATAGATACCTCTACGGGAGCAGCAGAAGGGATTAGTAAATTAGGGAACTATGCACAAGTCGTAGGACTTTATATACCCTTCAAAAAAACGAATCCTAATGCTCCTGCCGAAATCTCGGATTTACAAATCACACCGGGAGCTAATGGAGAATTATCTGCCGAATTGAGTTGGACAAATCCATCTTTAACTTTCGGAGGGAATAAACTAACCAACTTAACAAAGATAGAAATTTATAGAAACGAACAACTCGTTCACGAAATCACAAACCCGACAATCGGAGAAAAAAGTAATTGGCAAGATACCGGAATACAACAAAATGGATCGGTAGTATATCGAATTACCGCAATCAATAACGAGGGAACAAGCAGCACCACGGCACAAGCAATATTCATAGGACGTGACGTACCGGCAGCTCCTTCCCAACTATCATTGATTGCCCTCGATGAAAACAGAGCAAAGATAACATGGTCTACTCCACAAACCGGTGCAAACGGAGGTTGGATAGATGCCTCTGCTCTCACCTATAAAATTACTCGTCTACCGGATTCTATCGTTGTAGCCGAAACTACGACCGGTAATGAATACATAGATAATTCCATTACAAAACTAAATATCTATTCTTATCAGATACAAGCCATTACCCCCGATGGTGCAGGTCCAACCGCAACCACGGACAGACTTGTCATGGGCCCGGCATTAACTGTACCTTACCGATGTAATTTTGCGACAGACGACCAATTCGCTCTCTGGAATGTGATCGATGCCAATAATGACGAATACACATGGAAACGGGAAACGACTCTTGCAGCCGCTTATTATTACTATAATGAAGATGGAGAAACCGGGGGAGACGATTGGTTGGTTTCCTCACCGATTCATTTGGAAAAAAACAAAATCTATCGCTTAAAGTTTAAATTGCAATCCTATGACGTAGGTTATCCCGAAAAGGTCGCCGTACATCTGGGTACAGGAGCTTCTGTCGCTGAACAGACGACCTTACTCGGCGACTACGAAATCGAAAGCAATACATTCGTCGAATATAAAGTCATTCTCCCCGAAAGGTTGGAATCAGGAAATTATCACATTTCTTTCCATTGCCACTCTGAGCCGTACATGTTTATCCTTTATGTAACCGACGTCTTATTAGAAGAAGTCAGCGAAGGGGTCTTATCGGGTGTCGTAACAAACGGACAAACACCTTTGGAGGGCGTGGAAGTAACCATAAAAGACTCTGAAACTAAATGCACTACCGATGAAAAAGGTTTCTATGAATTTAAAGAACTGGAAGCAGGAAACTATACATTGACGTTCAATAAAACAGGTTACCGCTATATCGAACAGAGCGATATAATCGTCGAAATGGGAGATACCGCGAAAATAAATACGACGTTGGAGGAACTGCCTACTTATTCCGTAAGCGGTAAAATAATAAACAGTAAAAACGAACCTATCAGTCATGCGAAAGTATCGATAACCGGATATACCGATTACTTGACAGAATCCGGTTCCGACGGTACATTTATATTCCCACAAGTATATCAATTCAACCTATACGCACTAACTATCGAACGTTACGGGTTAAGCAACGATACACTGACTCTGAACGTAGAGAATAGTAATATCGTTTTAGACGACATCATACTAAAAGACAAGCCTCTGCCTCCCTATTCATTGCAAGCTGAAATTCAGGGAGAACAGGTAAAATTAGAGTGGAAAGAACCTATGGATACCCGTTTATTCCGTCACGATAACGGGATACATGGTGGAAGACTCGGGACAACAGGATCGACAGTAAAAAGCGTATATGGTTCGGTATTCAGAACACCGACCAAGCTAACCGGAATGACATGGTTCACAGAAAATTACCTTACCACCCATCACACGGTCAATATTTTTGTGTTCGATTTAGATGCCGAAGGAGAGCCCACTTCGACCATCTTATACTCCCAAACGAATGTTCCCAACAAAGATATGGAATGGAGCAGCTTTGAATTCCCGGAACCGATAAATGCACCGAACGGATACATGTTGGCTCTCAGCTATGAAGGCCACGTCGGATTAGGACTCGATACAGGCGAAGGACCCGACTATCCGTTTGCCGAAAAAACAAATTGTTTTTCAGAAGATTACACGACTGGAAAGTTCACTTATACGGAAGAACACGATATCAAACGTTCTCTGATGATTCGCGGTATCGGTATTCTGAGCGGTGAAGACGAATTACCGCCTGCCACGACAGATAAAAAATACCAAGTATGGAGACTAACCACCGAACAGAAAGATACTCCGGAACAATGGGAATTATTAACTGCCGAAACAGTAGAGGCATATTCCTATACCGATACAAATTGGAGTTCCTTGAAACAAGGATTTTATCATTATGCAGTCAAAACCGTTTACAATAACGGAGAAATCGTTTCGCCGGCAGCATTCACGCAAGCGTTAACGAAAGATATGTACACTCGGGTCACCCTCAACATAAAAACGAGCACTCCTACCAACGAAGCGAAAGGAGCCCAAGTAGTTCTGACAAATATTGATGGAAACAGCGAACATATATACACCGGTACAACCGATGCTTCGGGTAAAATCGTCTTCTCCAATATATGGAAAGGGACTTACGATATAAACATTTCATTAAAAGGTTTCAATAACTACACAGCCGAATCCGAAGACTTTTCCACTGAAAACAGTTACGAAAAATCTGGCTACATATTACAAGAATATATCGTCAATCCATTCAATCTCGAAGTGGTGAAAACCGACAATGAACAGGAGCGCATGTTCAAATGGAACGTGTCGGAACATCTTTTCGACGATTTCGAAACTCATACCGATTTTGTCATCAACTCGGCTGGAAACATAGGCTGGACTTATATCGACGGTGACGGTCAAGAAACTTATGGAATCGACGACGTAGACTACATCAATGCGACTCTTCCGAAAGCCTATATGATCTTTAACCCATACGCTACCGACCCCAACATCGCACTTTTCGATTCCAATATCAGACCACGTAGCGGAGAAAAATACTTAGCTTCATTCCCTGCACGTCCGGGTGCGAACAATGACTTTATCATTTCTCCCGAACTGAACTTCAATCGAGACTTTATATTGAAGTTTTATGCCAAGAGTTATACGGAAGATTATGGTAAAGAGTTGATGAACGTAGGATATTCGGTCACCGGTAATGACGCAACCGATTTCATCTGGCTGAACGGAGAAAACCCGATAGAAGTTCCGATGGGAAATTGGACGGAATATAAATATACCATTCCTGCCGAAGCCAAATATATAACGATTAACTGCGTCTCCAATAATATTTTCGTCTTTATGGTCGACGATATATTCATCGGAGTAGAGTTACCAGAAGGAGTCGATTTAAACAACATGAAAGAAAATATCTCTTTCGAAGTCTATTTAGATGGTGAAAAAATCAACACGACCCAACAGAGCAATTATCTGTTCTCCGGTCTGAATAAAGGTAAACATAAAGCAGGTGTGAAAGCTGTCTTTTCTTCGGTAACGACCCCTATGACAGAAATAGAGTTTGATGTGGAAGAAGGCAGCGGAATAGAAGAAAACCAATTAAACGGCAGAACGATTCACCCCAATCCGGCAAAAGAGACAGTAACAGTCTCCGGTGAATATGACTACTTGTCCATATTCGATATATCCGGCAAGGAAAAAGCTCGTTATTTTTACGGGGAAACAATAAATGTACGTAACCTGCCATCGGGTATCTACATCGTCAGAATCGTTTCCGGCAGCCAAACCGAGGTAACCAAATTGGTCGTGACTAAATAATCTAATTATATTTCGAAGAATCCCGATACATTGTTATGTATCGGGATTCTTTTATTACGTTCGATATTATTCATCATTAATTGTCAAAAACTTATTTCACTTTTTATCAAATGTAAAGTAAAAATAGGCGGGACTGGAATAACTTTGCACCGTTTTCAAATTAACCTCTCGATTTTATGACGAACTGGATTATTTTGATTGTAGCAGGATTCTTCGAATCGTGTTTCGCTTTTTGCTTAGGAAAAATGAAAGGAGTTGTAGGCCTCGAATATTACTTTTGGGGCATAGGTTTTCTAGCTTGTCTGGCTCTAAGTATGATACTTCTGGCCAAAGCCATACAGACAATTCCTATCGGCACGGCCTACCCTGTATGGACAGGAATCGGCGCTGTCGGTACGGTGATAGTAGGCATCGTCTTTTTCCATGAACCTGCAACTTTCGGTCGACTGTTTTTCGTTACGACATTAATTGCATCAATCATAGGTCTGAAAATGGTTTAATTAGAAATAAATAGCAATATATGTTCAAAGAGATAATGGCTACCACCGAACACAACAACCTTAAACCGATACAGACAAAAAATAAATGAGAAATAAACTACAACCGTGTTCTTTACTATTCTCCGAGCTGTCGTTTTATCCACTCCATCACCACAGCCACGGCATAATGTTGTTCCTCATCGGTCAATTCTCGACCGGCCGGTATACGATGCCATTTTTCGAAACAACCTCGGCAACAACACCCGGTGGCATGTTGAGCTATAAACACGGGATGCCCGCGCATGGGAGTTTGTTTACCATCGTTGGGAATCACGGCCGGAGCCAATCGTTTACGAATAAAATCGGCGGCATGACGGGCAATCGTATCCACTCCTTTTTCTTTCAGATACACTATTTCCTTAGTCGTTAAACGAAATTTGCTGCGAAACCGGGACTGTGAAAGTCGTTCGAAAAGGTCTCCCCAATCATAGGAATTGGGTAAAGCCTCTGTTTTTTCGACAGAAGTCGATTCTGGGAATAACTCACCGCAGAAAAAATCGCTTCCTTTAACCTTCTTCATGAAACAAAAACGACAGATGTTGACCTACAAAATAATCTCCATTCCTACTTTTTGAGGTTTTAAACCACATTTTTCATAAAACGCCATAGCCGGTTCGTTGCAACACCACACATTTAAAGTGACATTGTAACACCCTTGTTCCTTAGCCAACCGAACCACCGCATCATAAATCACTTTACCCACACCATTGCCCCGTTGGCCTTCATCGACACACAAATCGTCGATATACAGAGTCTTTATGTCCGTGAGGATATGACTATCCCGATGTTGCTGAAAAATACAAAACGCATATCCCAAGACTCTATCTTTATCATCTGCCGCTACCAAAACCGGGGTATCGCAATCGGACATAATTTTTCTTAATTCTTCATCTGTATATTTTTTCTTCCCGGATTTAAATAAATCGGGGCGTCCTCGATGATGAATACTATTCACTTGAACCAAAAGTTTGTTTATCTGCTCTATATCCTTTTCTTCTGCAAACCTTATTATCATTGTGCTTATACTTTTTTTCATTACGAAGATACTGATTCTTGAATATAAAGAGAAATGTCACCGCCCCCAAAAATCTATCTTTCTCCAATCTCGTGGCACATATCACTCTGCGGAACAATCATCGAAGAATCAATAAAAAGGATATATTTCACTAATAATCAAACCAGTACAAATAAAAATTCATAAATATCAATCAAAATAAATACCCAAGAGCAAAGTATAATATATAGATTTTATCGAAAAACGATAATTATTTATTGATTTTCTTTTTGAATTAAAATTTTATATGTATGTTTGCACCATATTAAGAATGAAAGATAAACCAGTTACAATCCTTTTTATTCACAAAAAATCTATCTTTGTAAAAATAGAATGAAACAAACAATAAATAAAAACAAGGAACAATGAAAAAATTTTTCACCACGACATTCGCCTGCGTATTAGGCGTAATGATTGCAGGAATATTATTAACCTTATTGTCCATCGCCGCATTAACCGGAATGGCGGTTTCGACAGAAACCGAATACACAGCGAAACCAAACACTATCATGAAATTGGATTTAGGTATCGTTACCGACCGTAGCCAAGAAGATTTCATGAGTGTTTTGTTTGGGAATCAACAAAAAACAGACGGTCTTGACAACATCATTAAAGCTATAAAAACGGCCAAGACAAACCCGAACATTGTCGGCATATACATCGATGCTAACGGCTCTTCCCTCGGTGTTGCCACTCTCGACCGCATACACCGGGCTCTGAAAGATTTCAAAGAGAGCGATAAATTCATCTATGCTTATGCCGACGACTACACACAACGCGAATATCTACTGAGTGCGGTAGCCGACAGCGTCGTTCTAAATCCGGTAGGAGCTATCGATTTCAGAGGGCTGGCAAGTCAAATAATGTTTGTAAAAGGGCTTTACGATAAATTGGGTATCGAAGTCCAAGTCCTAAAAGTAGGAACATACAAATCGGCGGTAGAACCTTATATCAACACGCAAATGAGTGAAGCGAACCGCGAGCAGACGATGGCCTACATGACTCCTATTTGGAATCATCTTCTCGAACAACTTTCGCAAGACCGAGACATATCGGTGGACCAGCTGAACAATCTGGCCGACACTCTATTGGTGACAGTCGATGCCAAAGAATTAATTGCCAAAGGATTGGTCGATACGTTAATGTACCGTCCTCAAATGAACGAATTTCTGAAAGCCAAAGTGGGAATAGATAAAGACGATGATTTAATCTTCGCATCAATCAACGAAGTTGCATCGATCAAGCAAGCCCAAAATAAAGCCAAAGACGAAATTGCTATCGTCTATGCCGAGGGAGGCATCGATATGGGTGAAACCAACGGAGTGAACACCGCCAAGCTGGTCGAAGATTTAACCAAAATACAAAACGATAAAAACGTAAAAGCAGTTGTTCTCCGGGTTAATTCTCCGGGTGGAAGTGCTTATGGTTCGGAACAAGTATGGGCTGCTATCGAAGCTATTAAAGCTGCCGGAAAACCAGTAGCCGTATCGATGGGCGATGTCGCTGCATCGGGTGGATATTACATCTCTTGCAATGCCGACCGTATCTTTGCAAATCCCACTACATTGACAGGCTCGATCGGCATTTATGGCCTAATCCCTAACTATAAAGGTTTATTGACTGGTAAATTAGGCCTTACATTCGACGGCGTACAAACCAATAAATATGGTAATTTCCCCTCGGTAAGCCGGGCTATGACAACCGATGAACATCGGCAAATGCAACAATACATCGAACGAGGCTACGAATTATTCACCACTCGTTGCGCCGAAGGCCGTGGCATGAGTATCGAGGCGATCAAAAAAATCGCCGAAGGTCGTGTGTGGGACGGTGCAACAGCCCTCGAAATAGGTCTAGTCGATGAATTGGGAGATTTGGATGCTGCTATCGAATGGGTTGCTCAAAAAGCCGAACTCGACAAATATAAAACAAGTGCTTATCCAAAACAAAAAACTGCTATGGAACAATTAATGGACGAGCTGGGAATGAATGTTCGCTCAAAAATAGCCGCTTCTTATTTAGGTGAAAATTATAAATATTTCAAAGCGTTGGAGCAATGTCAAAATATAGATCCCGTACAATACCGTATGGAAGACATTGAGCTCTACTAAGTCTTATGTACGGAAAATCGGTTAAGATAAACCATTGGCTCATTCCGGTCAGTTGGCTATATGGACTCGGAGTAGAGATTAGAAACAAACTCTTCGACTGGGGTATTCTCCCGGCCGAAGAGTTTGACATACCCGTCATATCAGTAGGCAACCTTGCCATAGGAGGGACAGGCAAAACGCCCCACATCGAATACCTGATCGAATTACTCGGTCATAAATATCATATTGCCGTACTCAGCAGAGGATACAAACGAAAAAGCAGAGGATTCATATTGGCCGATGACAAGTCTACCGCCCGTGAAATAGGAGATGAACCTTACCAGATAAAAAGAAAATACCCCAATATAACCGTCGCGGTAGATGCCAATCGCCGTCGAGGTATCAAACAATTAAAAAAACAAATACCCGACATCGATGTGATTCTACTCGACGATGCTTTCCAACATCGCTATGTTACGCCGTTGTCCTCGATAGTACTGACCGACTACAATAGAGCTTTACATCTCGACAAACTATTACCGGCGGGACGGTTACGTGAATCTCGACATGAATTGTCGAGAGCCAATATGGTCATCGTAACCAAGTGTCCAATAGATATGAAACCTATTGAATATAATATTATATCTCGTTGGTTACACCTGTTTCCCTACCAAAATCTATATTTCTCCACTCTTTCTTACGGTCATCTGCAAGCAGTATTCCCCGATACTGCCATAGGAGAAATATCGCTAAAAGATATATCGAGAAAAGACGGATTGATGGTAGTAACCGGAATCGCCAACCCGGCTCCCATGCTGCAATACATCTCTCATTTTCACGACCTGCGAGAAAAGTTACTTTATCCCGATCATCATAACTTTACTTCGAACGATCTGAACGATATAACGACACGGTTTTTGGCCTTGAAAGGAGAGAAAAAATACATCATCACCACAGAAAAAGATGCAGCGAGACTACGATCGGTCCCATTCGATGACGCAATAAAAAGAGCGCTCTATTTTCTTCCGATACATGTTCGTTTCATGCAACATACCGGAACATCATTCGATGAAAAAATTTCAGACATAATCTATAAGAACCGCAGATCGAAACAAGTGAAAAAATAACTTCGAAGCCGCATTGAGTTTTTTATGCCAGATTAAGATCATCGCACAAAATATCTATCTACAAAAATTAAAACAGTTTCTTAAAACTCCACGGTAATTCCCAATGTCGGCAGAATCACTCCGCTTTGTTGGGCGATGTATTTCATGCGATACCGTTCTGTCCCGTCATTATCCACATATTTTTCGCCCGTGCTTATCAATACCGGAGGATTATCGTATTTAAAATTTAGCACATTCTGTAAATCTACATAAAATCCCAACATCACACCTTTGAAATAAAACGACTTATCCACTCTGATATCAGCCTCATAGAAAGTTTTCAAACGTCCTGTATTATACCGCTCATAATCATAATATGGTCTAGCCGTGGCATCCCACGCCGGAACAAGAGACGAAGTATACTCATCATAAGGAGTATATGGAGCCCCTCCCATCAACCTGAATTTCAATCCCATATCCCAGTTTTTAGGTAGCTTATACGTCCCGGACAAAGTAAAAAGATGACGATAATCCCATGCCGACGGTATATAAATCCCGGTGGCCGGATCCTCGAACTGACTGCGATACCATGTATAAGAAGCCAATGCCGTAAACCGCCCCATACCAAACCAACGGAGCATCACTTCCAAACCATAGGCTCTGCCTCGCGCAGTCGAGCTTGCCGCCTCATTACCCGACACACCATAGTCCGTCCCCTTACAAGCCAATGGAATACTATCCCTTAGAGACAACGGTGAATGAGTATATTTTTTATAAAACCCTTCAACCGTCAAACGTGCCCACTTGTTGATATAATACTCCACTCCAACGACAGCTTGGTCGGAACAAACATATTTCAATCTCGATTTATTTATCAAAACATTATCCTCTTGATACCCCATTGTCGTATATGCCGGTAGCTGATAAAACCGGCCTATGCTACCATTCAAAAAGAAATTCCCTATCACATTATACGAAAGCGACAATCGGGGAGAAAATTGCCTGAAAGGATTATCCGTCAAAGAAGAATAATTACAAGCATCGAGACGAAATCCAAATGAAGCCGAAAAACGATCGTCGGCCGACTTATATCCAGAAGTTGCGAAGACACCCCATTTGAACAAACCCAAATCCGTTTTATATCTTATTTCCTTAGGGATATCGGTAAATGCACGTTGAAACGTATTATTCCTATAAACGGCATAATCGACATTAAATCCTGCGGTCAAATCAAACAGCCCCACCAATGACCTGTTCTCGAACCTCAAATGATTTTCAATCTCGTCCGATTTAAGCCTCAAAGTCAGATTATCGGTAGAAGATTCATCATTATCCCTATACTTAATATTACTGTTATTCATAAAACTACGGCTCAACACGACCGTCTGTGTATGATTGCCCGAATAATGCTTATAGACTGCACCCAGAGTATAGGTATTCTGTTTAATGGTAGGCAAATAGTTCAACAGATATTGTTTCGATTCATCTTCGGGATCCGTTTCCGTGTTCAACTTCATATCGTCTATCGCGCCCAATCCCAAAACCGTAAGCTCATGTTCCTGTGAAAAACGGGTCTTTACCTTGAACTGAACGTCGGTATAACGGGGCAAAAACGGCATATCGAGCAAGGAAAACAGTAGTTGCAAATAAGACTGCCTTACTGAAACGATATAAGTCGTCTTATTCCCAATATGTCCTTTCGAGGTCAAAGCCAACTCCGAAGCTCCGACGGTTCCTTTAAAAGTATATTTATCGGGAGTACCGTCGAGAAGTTTAAAATCGAATACAGAACTTAAAGCATTTCCCCGACTTACAGGAAAAGCCCCCGTATAGAAATTGACCTCACGGATAAGATCGGCATCGATAATCCCAACCGGTCCCCCCGATGCACCTTGTGTGCTGAAATGGTTGATATTAGGTATCTCTATCCCGTCTAAGAAAAACTTATTTTCCGAAGGACCTCCACCCCTTATCATCAAATCATTCCTGTACCCGTTTCCCACAGCCGAAGCCACACCGGGAAAAGAATTTACGACTTTCGAAATATCCCGGTTTGCGCCCGGACTTTTTTCTATTTCCTGCACACCGATAACCCTCATAGCGATAGGGCTCTCTATCGAACTTCTAAACGGAGCGGCCACAACACTTACCTCGCTTAAAGCCACCTGCGATTCTTCCAACGCTATATCGAGCGTATAATCATAAGACGATATACGAAACTCAGGAGAGACATAAGTTTTATATCCGACAGAAGAAACCTGTATGCGGTACATTCCCGGAGATAAATTTCCAATGAAATAATTACCCAAAGAATCGGTCATCGTCCCCATCGAAGTATTCCAAATACCCACACTGACAAAAGGTAATTCCTCACCCGTCGCATGAGACGTCACCACACCTTTTACAGAATACGTTTGAGCTCCATAAGCCGAAATAAATACAAAAAAGAGAAAGACAAAAAGTGTACGCAACCGCAACATAAACAATCCTTTTTTAAGAGTACAAAGATAAATATATTTTTGTTCTCGATTCAAAAAAGAAAATAACCGATTACGTACGTTCAAAAAATTATCCGTATAAATAAAAAACAATAGTACCATGAAAAATTTATCAAATTTCAATCTGCTGATTATCATTTTATTATTCTCGTCTTGCCGACAACAGCCCTTTACAGGAACAGTCCACATAATCCCCTACCCCAACCAAATCGCCATCGGAACTCAATATAGGCCGATAGGGAAAAACTTATCGATTTACCTATCTCCCGAAAGTGGAATGGACAAAGATTATATCGAAGACCTCTTGTCCGATACCGGTGTCAAATGTAAGTTTACTAATTTTAAATGGATAGCCGATTTAACGTTCGACATAAAACCCGATACAATCGGCCTAGAAGGCTATCGGCTCGTATCCAACGACTATGGAACAAAAATTACGGCCTCCGATACAAATGGTCTATTCTATGGATTACAGACATTCCGACAACTAATAACATCTCAAAACAATACGCTTGTTATTCCGTTCGTCGAAATAGCCGATAGCCCTAAATTTCTCTGGCGGGCTCTCATGCTGGACGAAGGCCGTTATTTCAAAGGAAAAGAAGAAATTAAAAAGCTATTGGACGAAATGGCTCGTCTCAAAATGAATACGTTTCATTGGCATTTGACCGACGATCAAGGGTGGCGAATCGAGATAAAAAAATATCCGTTACTGACCAAAATCGGAGGGAAACGAGATTCTACCCAAATAGGGAGCTGGAACAGTAACATTTACGATGGAAAAGTACACGAGGGATTTTATACACAAGAAGAAATCAAAGAAATAATAGACTATGCAGCCAAGCGACAAATAACTATCGTTCCCGAAATCGAAATGCCGGGGCATGCTTCTGCGGCTATTGCAGCTTATCCCCAGTTAGGAACAGAAAAACAATCTATCAAGGTTCCTACACGCTTCGGAGTACAATACCATGCTTATAACGTCGCCGATCCCAAAGTCATACAATTTATAAAAGATGTTTTAGACGAAGTATGTAACCTTTTCCCCTCGGAAACAATTCACATCGGAGGAGACGAAGTCAAATACGACCAATGGAAAAAATCGGCACAGGTACGTAATTTCATGAAAGAACAGAATATAAAAACACCTGCCGATCTCCAAATATGGTTCACAAATACCATTTCCCATTACCTGGAAAGCAAAAAAAAGCACATGATGGGCTGGAATGAAATTACCGGAGTTAAAATACACGATTACACCGATTTTGAGGATGCAGCCTCCGGAGCATCGCTTGCAGAAGGAACCATCGTACATTTTTGGAGAGGAGACCCTTCTTTGATCAAACAAACAGTCAAAAAAGGATACCAAGTGGTTAACTCCTATCACGAATATACCTACCTCGATTATGACACGGCATACACTTCTCTCGAAAAAGCATACCATTTCGATCCTTTGGCGGGTATCACCGGAAAAGAAACGGATTTAATTATCGGAATAGGAGCCCAAATGTGGGGAGAATGGATACCTACCCCTTCGGACATGTACCGTAAATTATATCCTCGTATAGCGGCTTTTGCCGAATGTGGCTGGACCTCACCTTCAAATAAATCATGGAAACGTTTTAATCAAGCGGCCTACAAAGAAAATCTCCGTTGGAAACAATTATACCAATAAATATTAATATTTATTCTAAAAAATCTACATAGGTAATTATTGATTTATCTATGTAGATTTTTAGAATTATAAAACTTCATTCTTTTCATTCCTTAAATATTGTTTTTCTATCATTTTTTACCGTAATTTGATGCCGATAAAACAAGCTGCTCCTCGACAGCATCACTTTATGCAAATCACCAGTCAACAAATAGAAGAGATACGTGCAGGCAAAATCAAAACATTCGAGATTTTGTTCAACACATATTATCCTCGGGTTAAAAGCTTTGCATTCGGTATGATAAAAGATCAATACGAAGCCGAGGAAATAGCACAAAATGTATTCTTAAAATTGTGGTCCAATCGGGAAAAACTCTCGTCCGACAACACTTTGAGCAGTTACATATTCACCATCGTACAAAATGAAGTTTACGACTTTTTTCGAGAAAAACACTATTCGCTCGGATACCAAGAAAAAATGTTGTCTACTCCACAAAATTTACAATACGAAATCGATTCGGAATATAACATCAAAGAAATAAAATCCATTGTCAATCGCACGTTGCAAAACATGCCTCCGCAACGGAGGACAATATACCAAATGAGCCGAGAACAATTCCTAAGCAATGACGAAATCGCCAAAACCCTCGGTTTATCCAAACGTACGGTAGAAAAACACATCAGCCTCGCATTGGCTACCATTAAAAAAAATTTAGGAGACTTCCTTTTCTGGCTATTTATATTCTTTATTAAATAAATAGCTGTTATCTCCTATCGTCATTTTCTTTCCAATAAAGATTTATATTAAATTTTTTTCACGGTCGTTACGTGTGTAATTTCCTTCAATCGTATAATATTATATAAGATAAAATTATGCAGAATCCAACTCCAACCAGACAAGAACTATCCAGTTATTTTTTCGACCGGTGCACGCCCAAAATAAGCAATAAGGTCGAACGTTGGTTTTTCAAGAACGGTAACAGCCAAGAAGCCAAAAAGTTATTATTCTCCTTATGGGAAGAATTGGAAGATACTACATCATCTACTTCTCCCGAAGAGATACAAGCCGCTTTCGAACAATTCAAAGCTCGACTACTGAGCTCCGCACCCCAAGAAAACAAGTCTAAAAAACCAAACTTGTTTCTCTGGATACAACGTATTGCGGCAATCCTCATTCTCCCTCTGATTATATTTTCGGGGTACTTATTCTATCAACACCAAAAAGAAGGAAACATAGTGTGGATAGAAAAAAGTGCCGGATATGGCGACATCAAACATATCACTTTGCCCGATAACACCACTGTATGGTTGAATGCCGGCAGCACTATTATTTACCCCGAAGAGTTCATCGGCCGTTTCCGGCAAATATTCTTTACGGGAGAAGGTCATTTTTCTGTGGCAAAAAATAAGGAAAAACCATTCATCATTAAATCGAACGAAAGCAGTATAGAAGTTTTAGGGACCCAATTCAATTTAAAATCGTACAGCAACGACAACAGAATAGAAGTAGCCCTTCTCGATGGATCGGTAGCGTTCTGTTATCCGAGTACGACAGACCAAGAAATGAAATGTATCCTCTCTCCGGGCGAGCAAGTTTATTACAATCGCACAACCCACAATCTGGAAAAGAAAAATTTTATCCTATCCGACTATTCTTCATGGAAAGATGGAAAATACTATTTCAAAAACGAAACATTGGAAGATATTGCCAAACAGTTAGAGCGGAATTTCGATGTCAACATAATTATCAAAAACGATTCACTCAAACAAATTCCTTATCACATGGCATTTGTCAACAACGAAACTTTAGACGACATTCTATCGGCCATGAATTTAGACGGATATTTAACAATCAAACGAGATGGTAAAATCATAGAAATTTATTGACAATCAAACTAATTTATCATGAAAAGGCACAAAATTCATCACTTCGCCGACATTGTCGGGAGATGCAAGAAAGGCATAATCCCATTTTTATTATGCTTCGTCTTTATGGGATACGGACAAAACATATCTGTCAACTTCCCGAATATAACAGTAGAAAGAGCTTTGGAAATTCTTCGGAATCAAGAAGGGTATTCTTTCTCTGTCAAAACAAATGATGTAAACTTACGACAAAAAGTCAATGCCGATTTGCAAAACCAACCTATCGAAAAGGTATTGGAAACCATATTCCAAAACCAACCGGTTTCTTTCGAAATAGAAGGTAAAATGGTAAGAATCATTAAAGCCCCTGAAAAAGATTCGAAACAAACAGGAAGCACAGCCGAAAGCAAAAAAATCTCCGGTAGAGTAACCGATAAACAAGGTGACCCGCTCATCGGGGTAAGTATCATTGCAAAAGGAGCCAACAAAGGCACGATAACCAATATAGACGGGTATTATTTTTTAACTGTACCCGACAAATCTGTTATACAATTCTCTTATGTAGGCTACGATACCCAAGAACTAAAATTAGGAAAAGGGAATATATTGAATGCCACCCTACAAGAAAAGATAAATGACCTCGACGAAGTGGTCGTTATCGGATATGGCAGTATGAAAAAAAGCGACCTGACAGGAGCTGTTACCTCGGTAAAAACCGAAGACCTTCCGATGGCAGCCAACACATCGATCTCTCACATGTTATCGGGAAAAGCCGCCGGGATAACATCGGTTCAAAACAGCGCACAACCGGGTGGCGGTGTCACTCTGCGTATACGAGGCGAAGCATCTACCGGAGCCGGAAACGAACCTTTATACATCATCGACGGATTTCCAGTAGGAGGATCCCAAGTCGAACCGGCGGCAGACAACAGATATAGCGATTTCGGGTCTCGTAATCCTCTGAACTCTATCAACCCTAACGACATCGAATCCATAGAGATTCTAAAAGATGCTTCTTCCACGGCTATTTACGGAGCAAGAGCTGCGAACGGTGTTATCATCATTACGACTAAAAAGGGACGCGAGGGAAAACCCGTTGTCAATTACAGCGCAAACTATGGCGTCCAACAAATTGCCAACAAGACGGAAATGATGACAGCCGAAGAATTCATGACCGAAGCCAACAAATTCGCCAAAGAGCAATGGCTCTATAACAACAGAGTATATCCATACGGAAATACGAACCCATCGTCGATAAAAGACCCCATCGTCTATCCTTATGACGCAAAAGATATAAAAAATGCGGGGAAAGGAACCGACTGGTATGACTTAATTACCAGAGAAGGTATGATTCACCAACACAATTTATCGGTATCTGGCGGAACTTCCAATCTGAAATACATGGCATCATTCAACTTCTTCGATCAAAACGGAGTTGTTAGAAACAGCGACTTCACCCGCTATACCGGACGTCTGAACATCGAACATCAAATAAATAAAATATTCAAATACGGAATCAATGCGACTCAAAGTTACATCAAGTCCTCGAATGTTCCATTGGGAACAGAAGACTTCGAAAACTCTGGATTGATAAACTCGGCTATGTCGTACGACCCGACGACTCCTGTCAGAGACAAAAACGGGGATTATGCGCAAAGCGATCGAATGACTACTGTACCCAATCCTGTTTCCATGCTCGAAATAGATGACTATACACAAACTAAAAGATTATTGGTGAACGCTTTTCTTCAAGCAGAAATTATAAAAGGATTGGTTGCGAAAATCAATATAGGATTCGATGACCAAAACGGCGTAAGAAATTCCTACATACCCACTACTACATTATACGGTAAGCAAGAAGGAGGAAAAGCCAGCAAAAGTATGGCACAGCAATTCGACCGCTTGTTAGAAGCAACCGTAAACTATAATTTCAATATTGCAAAAGCGCACAAGTTCAATATTTTAGCAGGATATTCCTATCAAGATTTCAACAATGAAGGATTCTCTGCCGCCAATTCACAATTTTTCACCGATATATTCAAATACAACTCACTGGCTTCCGGAGAAGCAGCCCGCCCCACGGTAGCTTCCAACAAGTCAAAAACTATGTTCATCTCCTACTTCGGTCGAATAAATTATAACTTGTTCGATAAATATCTTTTCACTCTCACTGCTCGTGTCGATGGCTCAAACCGATTCGGTGAAAACAATCGATACGGAATATTCCCGTCGGGAGCATTTGCATGGCGTATCAAACAGGAAGACTTTTTAAAAGACGTCGACTTCCTCTCCGACTTAAAAATGAGAATAAGTTTAGGTCAGACGGGTAACAGTGAAATCGGGAATAACGCCTTTGAATACTATACGGCAGCATGGCAACAATATGTGTTTGGCAATTCGATTAACACCGGAACGGCAAAATCGCAAATCGCCAACCCAGATTTAAAATGGGAAACAACAACCGAATTTAACTTTGGTTTGGATTTCGGATTCTTCAACCAACGGTTAAGTGGTACATTCGAATATTTTAAAAAAGAAGTGAAAGACCTTTTGGGTTACCGCTCGCTAAAATCATTCATGGAAGTATCTACGGTAGCCGCCAACATCGGAAAAACTCAAAGTACCGGTATAGAAATTTCCTTGAAAAGCCGAAATTTTACAGGAGAATTCAAATGGGACACTGAACTTAATTTCACCCGATATGTAGACCGTTGGAAAGAGCGTAATCCCGAAGACGAACTAAGCCCTTGGCAAAAAGCGAATGATCCCATTCGAGCTCACTACGGATACCTATCCGACGGAGTTCTGGGTATAGACGAGACACCTCCCGCTTCCATGCCCAACCTGCTGCCCGGTGAATATAAAATAAAAGACGTAAACGGTTATCTCCGAGACGACTTCGGGAACCTTATACCCGATGAAAACGGAAACGTTCAATACACAGATGCCCCGGACGGGATTATCGATGAAGCGGATATCGTATTATTGGGAACATACGATCCGGGCTTCTCTATCGGATTTGGAAATACATTCGAATACAAAGGCTTCGATCTGAATATATTCTTTTACGGCATGTTCGACCGAATCGTCAACAACGCCACGCGTGGAAAATTCTCCATTCCCAATATTCGTTTTATTCTAAACGGGCAAAACATGATGAAAGAAATATCCGAACGTTGGTCTAGTGAAAACCCACACAGCAAATATCCGTCTGGATTCGTAAGCCAATACCCGCAGCCATCTGATTATCTGTGGGAAGACGCTTGGTTCATACGTTGTAAAAATATCACTCTGGGTTATACACTTCCTCAAAAATGGATACGGAAAGTATTTTCCAGAGCCCGGATTTTTGCAGATGTTTCAAATCCCTTCGTAATTACACCTTACTCTGGCAATGACCCGGAAACCGATTTCAAAGCCGGTTACCCCAATCAACGTACCTATTCTTTTGGAGTGGACATAACCTTTTAATCCTATATGAATTATGAAAACTAAAAATATATTTTTCTCCTCGCTGTTTCTCATAGCAGCATATTCGTGCTCTTTGGAAAACGAAACTTATGATCAACTTGGCTCCGATAACGTGATGACTACCGAAAACGATGTCAAAGCCGCTGTCACCGGGATATACCACGAACTACGTGGCGGAGGCTGGGATCGCTATAATTGTGCATGGGGTTCTCTACTAACTATGCAAATCGGTTGTACCGATGAATGTGACTGCAACTGGGTATGGGACAAACAACTCGATTTCCTGTGGACTGCTGAAACAACCGATTTAGGGCAATTTTATACCGGACTAGTTCCCGCTGTTACCAAAGCGACCTCTCTGCTGGAACGCATGCGAAAAATATCTATATCCGCTCCAATAAAACGCAGATATATGGCCGAAGTCCGATGTCTCAGAGCTATGTGGGCATATGATCTATATGATCTCTACGGAACAGTACCATTAATTACCGATCCAGATATAGCCCTCGATCCTCAAAAAGCCCAATCTTATATGCCAGAACGGCCCTCGATAGAATGGTATGTCAACTTCATAGACACTGAATTAAAAGAAGCAGAAGAAAATTTGAAACCGGCCAGTCTGCTCGCGGCAAGCGAATACGGGAGAATGACCAAAGGTATCGCTCAAATGTATATGTTGAAACTCTATATGCATGAAGCCGGTCAAGAACGCCACTATCGAAACGACGAAGGCAAAGCTATGATGTGGTGGAATCGGGTAGATTCGATTACCGAAGTCATGATAAAAGACGGAGAATACTCCCTGCAAAAAGATTACATGTCAATATGGTCTCCTTCGAATCAAAGGAACAGCGAAGTAATTTTCCCAATACCCAATTTCCCCGAAGGCGGCTTAGGAAACTGTTTCCTCGCACATGCATTACCCGCCGATTATGTATCGCAAAACGGAATAGCATTGACTAAATGGGGAGGTTTCCTTGTTCCCTGGGATTTTTACGACACCTATGATCCCAAAGACAAACGGAGAAATGCTTTGTTGGCGACCTATTGGAATGGAAAAAAGATGGTCGACCGCCGTACTGAATACACGGGTAAACCGGGTGCTGTTCCAATGAAATACCAAGAAAATCCTAGCACGACAGGGCAATGGGATGCCAGCGAATACGTAATAAACCGATATGCCGAAGTAATATTGGCCAGAGCCGAAGCTCTGAACGAAATATACGGTCCGACCCAAGAGGCCAAAGACCTCGTTCATGAAATACGGGAACGAGCATTCGATAATTACAAAGGCAGCAAATACGAAAAAGAGATAAATGACATAACCGATAAAGATGCATTCAGAGCACACCTATTAAAAGAAAGAGGTTGGGAGTTTTGTTGGGAAGGCATGCGTCGCCCCGATTTGATTCGTCATGGAGAACTAATATCCAATGCCATTGCTCGTGGCAAGCTTATGGCCGAACCCAAACACATTCTATATGCAATACCACAATCGGTAATTTATGAAAATCCAAATCTCAAAAATAACGAAGGTTTTTAGTTATGAACAAATTAAATTTTAAATATCTGTTTCCTAATTTATTCCTATTTTGTATCTGCATGAATCTTACAGCGTGCAGTGAAAAGAACAGTGGCGGAGACAATCTACAATCGGGAGATGAAATAATCTCGTTCGAACCCGACCTAAATACACTTATCCGCAATCCAGCATCGGGTTGGACTTTATACGACGATGCAAACGACTACGTCGCACAAGCGAATACCTATTGGAATCAACAGGGAGCCGCAGCAGAAAAATATGCTTCTATTTTCTATTGGCGTTCCCGATGGTCTGAGCTCGAACCAGAAGAAGGTAAATACGCATGGGAACATGACGAGAATTTCAAAGCGCTCATTCAAGGCGCCCTTGACCGAGGATTGAAATTGGCATTCAGAGTTTACATCGACGGACAAGACAATATTCATAACGGTACTCCCGACTTCGTAAGAGAGGCCGGAGCCAAAGGTTATGCAGTCCATAAGCTCTGGGACCCTGCAAATGAAAACAACAACTGGACTCCCTATGCCGACGACCCCGTCTTTCAGGAAAAATTCGGGAATTTTATCCGTGCTTTCGCCAAAGAATTCGACAATCCCGAACAAGTAGATTTTATCGACGCTTACAATTTAGGCTGGTGGGGCGAAGGGCATCACGTACAATATTTGAACAACAATAATAAATTCAAAGTGTATCAATGGATTACAGACCTATATGCCGAGAATTTCAAAAATGTTTTGCTTGTCGTGAACTTTGGAACAGAAATAGGATTCGAATATGAAAAACGATTGGCTATCGACAAACACGATTTTTTGACTCGCCGTGACGGAATCGGCAGTTATTGGTTCCAAGATGCAGAAGTCAATATCATCAACTCGCTTTTCCCACAAAAAGCATTCATAGCCGAAGGCTGCTATTGGGGAGGAAATTCCGACAGCTATCAACCGTGGAACACCGATCCGCTTTATGCCGACAAATTCAAATCATGGTCCGACTTTTATACTCAGGCTTATAAAGACGCTATACGAGGACATGCCAATACACTCGATTTGAGAGAGGCTACCGAAACCAGAGGTTGGATAACCCATGCCAAAGATTTGGTAAAAGACTTCATTAGTAACGGTGGATACAGATTAACCCCTATCCAAATAGAATATCCAGCATCGGTACAAATGGGAAATACATTATCCATAAAGCATACATGGCGAAATAGCGGGGTAGGCGTATGTCCCAACAATAACAAAAGATGGAACTATAAATATAAAGTTTCATTTGCCCTACTCGATCCCGAAAGCCATGAAATAAAACAACGGATCACCGATGAAAACGCAGAACCGTCGGCATGGATAAAAGGAACCGATAAAACGTATAAAACCAGCGAATCTTTAACTGTCCCAGCCGGACAATACATATTGGCAGTTGCCATTACAGACGATACCCAAAATCAAAAACCGGGATTGAATCTTGCCGTAAAAAACGGGAAATTCATAAACGACTGGCTACAAATCGGTACTATACAAATCACTAAATAATTCATCAACCCTAAAAACACAATTACAATGAAAAAATCACTTTTTTATTTAGCAGCAGCACTACTCATTGCTACGGCCTCATGTTCCGAAGACAACAATGACAATGCCCCCAAAGGGCAAGAGAGCAACATTACACTATACGCGCCCGACGATTTAGAAGAGTTTGATCTTTTGTACGAAAATCCCACACGAAAACTGAAATTCGAATGGGAAGGCGATAAAGAAGGAGCTACATACGCTCTTATATTCAGCCTCGATGAAGAGATGAACAACATCGAGAGAATTGATATCGGAACCGAAATGTACACATCTCTCACCCATCAAGACCTCGACGACTTACTCGGTAAACTGGGCGTAGGCGAATACAAAAGAGGTGAATTATATTGGGCGGTTGAAAGCGAAAACGAAGGAACCTTGTCCCGCAGCGAAATTCGCAGCATGAAATTGTTCCGTTTTTATAAACCTTTCATCGATCCTCGTGACAACGAAGAATATCGCGTATGTCGTGTTTTCGATCCCATATCCGAAGATTATGCCGTATGGTTGGCCGACAATTTAAGAGCGACGACCTATTCCGACGGAACTCCTCTTGGAGAAAATGATGTAAAATTCTATACTCCCCAAGAAGGAGAAGACGAATCTTGGACAAAAGTTTTCGGAGGGTATTATACATGGACCGCCACCATGCGGGGCACTCGTGGAGCAGAAGAAGGTGAAAAAATTCAAGGTATAGCGCCCGAAGGTTGGCACATACCGACTAAAACTGAATGGGACTTCTTAATCAACGCTTGCGGTGACCCCACTATGCCCGCCACCATATTAAAAGAAAAAAGCTATTGGGATCCTAATGCCGGAGATGTCGGTATGAACTCTATCGGATTCAATATGGCTGGAACTGGATACATTTGGAGCATCCCTGAAAACGATGTAATAGAAGCCTTTGCCAATACCTATTTCTGGACCTCGACAGCTCCCAAAGACGGAGATGTGTACCCGTGGAATCCCGATCCCGTAAACTTCCCCAATCAGGGAGTAACATACGGATTCACACTTAACGATTCAGGAGCCGCCCTTTATCCTTACGACAGGAACAGAGGATATAGTGTCCGCTGCGTATTAGATTAAACTATCGCTATACGTTATTGCCGAAGGATCCGGCAATAACGTATAGCATACTTACCCTAACCCCGATAACTGAATATCATGAACATCAAAACCTCAATTGCAATAGGGCTACTCATACTCCTACTTTGTTCTAATTGCACCAACGTCAACAAAACCAACCAACCGGAATCCACCGCAATATTAGCCGAACGCCCACCGATGGGTTGGAACAGCTGGATATGCTTTGGAACTTCTGTAACAGAAGACGAAGTTAAAGCCAATGCCGACTTCATGGCCGAAAATCTGAAAAAATACGGTTGGGAATACATTGTTATCGATGCCGGTTGGTATGCGCCCGGCATGGAGACTTTGGAGCAATATGAATCGGCAACGCCACATCAAATCATCGACAAATTCGGACGCCTCATCGTCGATGCGGAAAAATTCCCATCTGCAAAAAACGGAGAAGGGTTGAAACCTCTCGCCGATTATCTGCATAGCAGAGGCTTAAAATTAGGTATACACATCATGAGAGGCATTCCCATTCAAGCTGTCGAAGCTAATACGCCCATAAAAGGGACATCATATCGAGCACGAGACATTGTCAATACCGATTCTCGATGCAAATGGTATTTCGGATTTTATGGGATAGACATGAGTAAGCCCGGAGCTCAGGAATACTATGATTCGCTTTTCGAACTTTATGAATCATGGGGAATAGACTATGTAAAGGCCGACGATTTACTATCTCCCATTTATGCACACGACGAAATAGAAGCGATAACCAAAGCCGCAAGAAAAGGGAAAAGGCCCATCGTCCTGAGCCTTTCTCCTGGCCCTGCCCCTGTCGAGAACATAAAACATTTGCAAAGCGTAGCCCAACTATGGCGCATTTCCGAAGATTTCTGGGACAACTGGGAGGCCCTGAAAGAACAATTTCCACTTTGCCGGAAATGGCAAAAGTATATTTGTAAAGGGCACTGGCCCGACGCCGATATGCTCCCCATAGGCCCAATGGCACAAAGAGCCATGAGAGGAACTCCCCGAATGAGTAATTTTACACCAGACGAACAATACACAATGCTCACACTATGGGCCATGTTTAGATCCCCTCTGATGATTGGCTGTAATCTACCCGAAATAGACGATTTCACGCTAAACTTGATTACAAATAAAGAGGTACTTGACATTAATCAATATTCCAAAGGAAATAAAGAATTGTTCGCTCGAAATGGAATAATCGCTTGGTATGCTCAAAGCGAAGACGAATTGACCCACTATATCGCCATATTTAACACTACCGATAAAGATATAGAATCTTACACCTTTCCACTACAAACCATAAATTATATCGGAGACTGTCACATCACCGATTTGTGGAAAAACGAATCAATGGAAATCAAAAATAACTCCGTCTCGTTTTCTGTTCCTGCGCATGGCGTAAAACTGATTAAACTAACTAAATAGTCTTGTAGGTATGAAATCATCACATTTTTATTATATAATACTATTCTCGTTTTTACTTGCCGCCTGTAAAGACGACGGGCCGGGTGAAAAAGAAAATTCGGACAACGACGTTCCCTCCGTAGCGACCAATACTTGGCTATTAAACAGTCTGGATAACATAGAAAATTATTCCAACTCGGATCCAGAAAACCGATACGATATAAATATGGTTCGTAACGAATACGAAAGTGTACAGCTCGTTATACAAACCGATAGTAAAAAAAGTCTGAAAATAGAACGTATCGGCAACAACGATGCCATTGAATTTCAATGTCGGAAACTGGAAGCTTTCAACGGGAAATACGATGTTCTGATTCCTTGCGATAACGAAATAGAACCCGACGACAAAGTAGTGCGAGCTTGGCTCACTTTTAAAGTTAGGTCCGAAGCCGAGGCTAAACGACATAAAGAAATCATACGATTCAAAACCGATGACAAAGAATATGCCGTAGCTATATCGATTAATGTCGTTAACGCATCTTTGCCAGAAACTCCATCTATTGCCTCGGTATTCGGAATCAACCCTCAAAACTTCATATTCACCGGTCTATCGGAAGAACAAAAAATAGAAAAGCGCAAAGCAGCTTCGGATCTTTTATTGGAATATCGCATATCGCCCTACTTTTCCACATGGCTGAGCGGAACGATGAAAACCGAATGTTTCTCCTCGCCATACGCATGGAATGACGATCGCACTTGGGAATACTTGGCAGACAAACGTTTTAGCCGTATTGCCTTGCCATCGCATGGGTTATCCGACGATGAGTTAGAGATAATGCTGAATAAAGCTCGCGAAACCGGATTGCTAAACAAAGTATTCTTCTATGTATGGGACGAACCTACAAAGACCAATGAATATGAACAGATCAAAACTCTTTCGGATCGCATTCATCGATATGCACCGGAAGCCAAAGTGCTCACTACATTCTATTGCGGCCCTACCGACGGAGAACACAAAGACGATTTATTCGCCGTATTCGACATTCTAAATGGAGCGACATCTATTTATTGTACTGGCGTATGGGCGTTGCAGGATAATGAAAATCGCTCGGAGCAATGCAAAGCCAAATTAAAATCAGGACAAGAATGGTGGAGCTACGTGTGCATGTCCAACACTCCGGGGCTTGCTTCAAATTCTACCGCTATCGGTAACAGGGCGACCATGTGGCGTAATTATAAAGAACAAAATTCCGGATTCCTATATTGGGTTGTCAACGGATTCGCCAGCGTTTATCCCCTCAGACCTCGCCCTGAACTGCCCGAAGGAGACGGGATACTCATCTATCCCGGCGAATCGTTCGGCACAAACAAAATTTGTACCTCTGTCCGGTTGGAACGATGGCGCGATGGAGCCGAAGATTACGACATGCTGGTCTTGTACGAAAAAAAACTCGGACGATCGGCCGCCTTATCTCTTCTCAACAACGTTTATAAGAGTCCCTCGAACTACACAGATCAAAGCAAATACGCATTGGCTCTACGTAAAAATTTAATTGAAAACATCACAGAATAAATATTTCGATATGCAACATCACCTTTTCTATCGGCTTCTCATCATAAGCTGTACATTCTTTTTAATCTCTTGTCAACAAACAATCGAATGTTACCTTATACCTTCGACCGACAAAGCATCTGATTTTCATAAAGTTCAACCCCAAAATTCCGGCACGTTATTCCTCGCTAAAAATGAAGCGGAACATATCCAAATCGTTTTCAAAGGCTGTCCGGGAGAGACCTATAAAATACATCGAAACGAAAATGCCGACAATTCTATCCGATATAGTTGTCGGCAAATCAAATCGGTATATGGATTCGACGATGCCTTAGTCCCCATAGATGGAGAACAAGTTACTTTAAACGACTCTATCGCTAAACTATGGATTACATTCCGTACGGCCGAGTCGACCCGACCGGGGAAATACGAAGAACAAATTTCGATCGATGGTAACAGAAAACAGCAAAAAATAAAAATCGATCTGCAAGTGTACGACACGACATTACCCTTGACACCTTCGCTACCAGCAGCATTCGGTATCATAGAAAAGAATCTCATCGACTCGGCTTCGAAAGAACAAACTTTGCAAAACAAACTGGAATGGGCAGAATTATGCCTTGATTATCGCATGAATCCCTATTTCTCCACATGGTTGGCCAACAGCATGAAACATGAGGCATCTTCATCTCCGTGGAAATGGAACGACAAGCGAACAGTTCCTTTCCTATCGGACAAACGATTCAATCGGTTCGCTGTCCCCTACCACTCTCTGTCACACAACGAATTGGACAGCTTGTTGCAGCGATTAAAACAAACCGATTTACTCGATAAATCCTACTTCTACTTATGGGACGAACCTGCTTATATGAAAGAATATCACCTCATCGGTCAATATTCCCAAGAAATACACAAGCTCATGCCCGAAGCAAAGGTCCTCACGACCTTTTACTGTGGACCGAAAGACGGGAAATACAAAGACCGGTTGTTTTCCGTATTCGACCTTTGGCGAGGAGACACTCAAATTTTCAGTATGAGCGCTTGGGCTTTACAAGCGAACGAAGCCAACGCAGACACATGCCGTTCTCTTCTCCGAGGCAATGAAGAATGGTGGACTTATGTCTGCATGGGCCCCGGAGAAGAGCAGCCCAATCTATTGCTCACGATGGACGGATACCAGCATCGAGCTGTATTATGGCGCAGCTGGAAAGAGCGTACCACCGGATTCCTATATTGGGCAGTCAATGCCTATGCCGAATCCGACACATTGGCTTTTCGCAAAGACCTCCCCGAGGGCGACGGTGTGCTGATTTACCCCGGCCAATATTTCAACAGCACAAGCCCCGTAGTATCAATACGAATGGAACGTTGGAGAGACAGTATGGAAGACTATGAATACCTTGCCAAGCTCGAAAAGAAAATAGGAAGAGCCAAAAGCGAAACCCTTTTCCAATCTATATACCAATCGCCCGAAAAATACTCGAAAAACAACGCAGAAATAGAAAAATTCAGAAAATCCATTTTAGAAATTCTCAGTAAATAATTCTTTAATCATTTAAATTTCAAATCTATGAAAACAATTACTTCATTCAAAATCGCAGGTTTAATAACAGCCTGTCTTTTTGCAGCTATGCCTACAAAAGCGGACATCGGAGCTATTTCTTTCAAAACATCGGCTGCCGGTATGAATGCGTTGGAAACAACAATCGGGTCTAATCAAATGACTTTAGAAACATGGTTATATATAGACAATAGTACCGGATTTTTCGCTAGCAATATGCACAATGACAAGGGATTCGCATTAGGATTCGACGGGTGGTTTAAATTTCAGTTGGACGGAGCATCTATATGGATCGATCCTACTTCTTGGAAAGAGAACTGGACTCACATCGCTTGTGTCGCCGACGGAAGTCAGATGATTGTCTATGTTAACGGTGAAATAGCCGGAACACAGGAGAATACAACAGGATATAATACGGAAGCCGATGGAAGGCCTCTTTTTTTGGGAACTGCTCCGTGGGGCAATCCTTGCAATTGCAAAATGGCAGACTTTCGACTTTGGAGTGTAGCCCGCACAGCAGAAGAAATAAAAAATAATTATCAGAAACAAGTAGAACCGTCCACGACAGGACTGATTAAAAATTTCAATTTCGCAGAAGGTAATGGAGACCACACGGCCAACTTAGCAGAGCCCGAAGGTAATCAAGCATGGTGTATGGGCGCTATCGATACCGATTACAGTTGGGAAACAGTAGCGCAGACTCCTACGAATCTACGGACAGAAAATCAAACCGAAAATTCATTCGACATTTTATGGGACGGAACCAACGGTAACACATGGAGTGTCGAATTATCTGCCAATGGACAAGTTGTCGACACGAAAACCAGACTTACCGAAAAGAAGGCCAGTTTCTCTAATCTCGATAAAAAAGATTACACTGTACGTGTAAAGGCACATTCGTTTATGGAAACTGCATTCTCCGATGCGTTCTCGGTCAATCTATCTACCTCCTCGGCCATAACCAATATTCATAAAAATATTTCTATTGTCAGACACAATAACGCAATCCAAATTGACGGCATTCAAACTGGAAAATTGATTTCGATATATACCGATCAAGGCATTTTGAGCCGACAAATTTCAGCCGAACACGAAACAACGGTTCTCAGTATAGAAGGATTCCCTCATGGCATATATTTCATCTCCATAGAAGGGTACGGTCCGACATTTAAAATTGCTCTTTAATAAATTTTCCATAAACTATAAAGGCGGGAACATGCAATGTCTCGCCTTTTCTGTATCTGCTTTTTCGGAACAAAAATATATCCTATCTTTGCACGCATGAGTAAGAATGAGAATATTATGAATAAGGTTCTAATCATCGACGACGAACCACAGATAAGACAGTTATTAGCCCGCATTTTAGGGCTGGAAGGATATGAAGTTTTACAGGCAGGAGACTGTAAAGCGGCAGTAAAACAAATGGAGTATTCTCCCAATGTTGTCTTATGCGATGTATTTCTCCCCGACGGGAATGGTGTAGATTTCATAAAAACAATTAAAAAAATATCGCCCGAATCGGAAATCATTTTATTAACAGCCCACGGAAATATACCCGACGGGGTACAAGCCATAAAAAACGGAGCCTTCGACTACATAACCAAAGGTGACGACAATAACAAAATTATTCCTCTGATTAGTCGGGCTATGGGAAAAGCTCGAACTAACGGAGTAAAAAATCGTCCCGAAAAAGAAACCTTTCAGCAATATTCATTCAATTCTATTCTCGGTCAGTCAAAGCCTTTGTTGGAAGCTATCGCGTTGGCACGAAAAGTGGCATCGACCGATGTACCGGTTCTTTTAACCGGAGAGACCGGTACAGGAAAGGAAGTTTTCGCCCAAGCGATTCACCACGAGAGCAAACGAAATAAAGGAAATTTCGTTGCAATAAATTGTTCGGCATTTAGCAAAGAGCTCTTGGAAAGCGAAATATTCGGACATAAAGCAGGCTCCTTTACCGGAGCCTTGAAAGACAAAAAGGGACTTTTCGAAGAGGCTCACAACGGAACGATATTTTTAGATGAAATCGGAGAAATGGCGATAGAATTGCAAGCCAAGTTGCTTCGAGTATTAGAAACCGGAGAATATATCAAAATAGGTGAAACCAAACCGACATCTGTAAATGTTCGTATTATTGCAGCAACCAACCGAAACTTGCCGGAAGAAATAAATGCAGGGCATTTCAGGGAGGATTTGTTTTATCGGCTGTCGGTTTTCCAAATACATTTACCGCCTTTGAGAGAACGTCCGGGAGATATTAGGCTTCTAACCGAAGCGTTTGTACAATCCTTATCCGAAAAAATGACCCATTCCTCGAAAACAGTTTCCAAAGCATTCATCGACATGCTCGAACAACAAGAATGGAAAGGCAATGTGCGTGAACTCAGAAACGTTATCGAAAGGAGTCTTATTGTTTGTGAAAATGATGAGTTACACCCCGAAGATTTACCCATAGAAATACAAAATGCAGCTTTTAAGGAAAAAAGTAGTAATAATAGTGGTTTCGAATTATCGGCTATGGAAAAACGCCACATTGCCCGAGTACTGGACTATACGAACGGCAATAAAACCGAAGCTGCAAAACTTCTAAAAATAGGACTTACCACTTTATATCGAAAAATAGAAGAATATAAACTCTAATTCTTTTCAAAATAATACACAACCCTACCAAAATGAAAAGGGAGTATCTGTTCGCCAGATGCTCCCTTTTCATTTATAATACAAATTATGAACCAATTAAAATATTCAAAAACAATATTGGCACAACTTTGGCATACCCCAAACCGAAAAAAAAATAATTTAGTATTCACTTAAAAAAAAATGTAACATGGAATTTGACGCATTAGGTTTTGGAGTTTGTATACTCAGTGGAATTGCCTGTTTCTGGCTCTTCTATAAGTGCATAGACTGGTTTGAAAAAATTTAATTAAAAGGAGATTTAACATGTACACTGCATTATTTATTATCAGCGTAATTATGTTCGGGTATCTGATGTATGTATTAGTGAAACCCGAAAAGTTTTAGTCATTTATAAAGATTAAACACAATGAATACAGAGATATTAGGTGTTATTGCACAAATTGTCCTGATGGTTGTACTCGCCTACCCCATCGGGAAATACATTTCAAAGGTTTTCAAAGGTGAGAAAGTTTGGTCGGACTTCATGACTCCCATCGAAAAAATCATGTACAAACTGGGAGGTGTCGATCCAACAGAAGAGATGAACTGGAAACAATTCCTGAAAGCATTGCTCGTGATAAACCTCTTTTGGTTTTTCTGGGGAATGATATTGTTAGTTTCTCAGGGAGTACTGCCCCTAAATCCAGACGGCAATTTAGGACAGTCTGTTCATCAGGCATTCAACACATGTATCAGCTTCCTCGTGAATTGTAACTTACAACATTATAGCGGAGAGAGTGGGCTAAGCTATCTCACCCAGTTATTCGTTATCATGCTGTTCCAATTCATTACCGCTGCAACCGGTATGGCGGCAATGGAGGGTATCATGAAGGCATTGGCCGCTAAAACGACCAAAACAATTGGAAACTTCTGGTACTTCTTAGTAAGGAGCTGTACCCGTGTTTTACTTCCTATTTGCCTCGTTATCGGATTCATACTGATTATAGAAGGGACCCCTATGGGCTTTGACGGAAAGATGGAAGTGACTACAATAGAAGGACAAACACAATATGTATCGCAAGGTCCTACTGCGGCGATAGTTCCCATCAAACAATTAGGTACGAACGGAGGTGGATACTTCGGAGTAAATTCATCGCACCCTCTTGAAAATCCTACCTATCTCACCAATATGATAGAATGTTGGGCCATATTGATTTTACCTATGGCTATGGTATTCGCTTTTGGGTTTTACCTCAAACGAAAGAAATTAGCATACAGTATTTTCGGAGTAATGCTATTTGCTTACTTAGCCGGGGTATGGATAAATGTATCCCAAGAAACAGGAGGAAACCCGCGCATTGATGCAATGGGTATAGCACAAGACAACGGTGCTATGGAAGGAAAAGAAGTCCGACTGGGTTCTGCTGCCACGGCGCTTTGGAGCGTGACAACCACCGTTACTTCCAACGGCTCTGTAAACGGTATGCATGACTCTACCATGCCTCTCTCCGGCATGATCGAAATGCTAAACATGCAAATCAATACATGGTTCGGTGGTGTAGGTGTAGGTTGGATGAATTACTTTACTTTTATCATTATCGCCGTATTTATCAGTGGATTGATGGTTGGTCGTACTCCCGAATTCCTCGGCAAAAAGATAGAAGCTCGAGAAATGAAAATTGCTACAATCGTTGCCTTGTTACACCCATTTGTCATCTTAGTAGGAACCTCATTAGCGGCTTATTTATATGTCCATGCACCTTCCTTTGTCGAAAACGAAGGCGGTTGGTTGAATAACCCGGGATTCCACGGACTAAGCGAAATGCTTTATGAATTTACTTCCTGTGCCGCCAATAATGGTTCCGGTTTCGAGGGGTTGGGTGATAATACATGGTTCTGGAACTACTCTTGCGGTATAGTATTGATACTCAGCCGATACCTTCCCATCGTAGGACAAGTTGCCATTGCAGGATTATTAGCCAATAAGAAATATGTACCAGAAAGTGCAGGAACCTTAAAAACCGATACCGTTACTTTCGGTGTCATGACCTTCGCTGTCATCTTTATCGTTGCAGCTCTGTCATTCTTCCCGGTTCAAGCATTAAGTACTATTGCAGAACATTTCAGCTTATAATAACAGAACGATAGATATGAAAAATAATAAATCAGCTTCTTTATTTGAAAAAGAGCAAGTTTTAACGAGCTTAAAACAATCATTCGTTAAATTGAATCCTCGAATCATGGTGAAAAACCCCATCATGTTCACGGTAGAAGTTTGTACAGCCATTATGTTCCTTGTGATGATTTATTCCATCTTTGACAACGCTCAAGGTTCATTCGTGTACAATGCATGGGTTTTTGTTATCTTGTTTATCACACTATTATTCGCCAACTTCGCCGAAGCTATCGCTGAGGCCCGAGGCAAAGCACAGGCCGATAGTTTGAGAAAAACCCGCGAAGAAACTCCGGCAAAACTACTTGTCAATGGACAAATAAAAACGACAAGTAGCTCTCAACTGAAAAAAGGTGATGTATTTATCTGTGAAGCAGGTGATACCATACCAGCCGATGGTGAAATCATAAACGGATTGGCTTCTATCGACGAAAGTGCGATTACCGGAGAAAGTGCTCCTGTAATTCGAGAAGCCGGTGGTGACAAAAGTTCAGTGACCGGTGGAACAAAAGTCCTTTCGGATCGTATCGAAGTGCTTGTCACACAACAACCGGGAGAAAGTTTCTTGGACAAAATGATTGCTCTCGTCGAAGGCGCTTCCAGACAAAAAACTCCTAACGAAATTGCGCTGACAATCCTTTTAGCCGGCTTCACATTGGTATTCTTAATCGTATGTGTAACCCTTAAACCGTTTGCCGACTATACAGGAACCGTTATTACAATAGCATCTTTCTTATCGTTGTTTGTCTGCCTTATCCCGACGACAATCGGAGGTTTGCTTTCCGCAATCGGTATAGCAGGAATGGACAGAGCTCTGAGAGCAAATGTAATTACCAAATCGGGAAAAGCAGTAGAAACTGCCGGAGATATCGATACTCTCCTTTTGGATAAAACAGGAACTATTACAATCGGAAACCGTAAAGCTACCCATTTCTATCCCGCCAACGGTTTGGAAAATCATGCTTTTGCCGAAATTTGTATGATGTCGTCTCTATCCGATGAAACTCCCGAGGGTAAATCTATCGTAGAACTGGCTCGTGAATCGGGTTTAAGAGTACACAACTTGAATACAACCGGTAGCAAGCTTATCAAATTCAGTGCCGAAACAAAATGTTCCGGTGTAGATTTAGCAGACGGTACTCGGATTAGAAAAGGGGCAGCAGAAGCTATTCGAAAAATTGCTCAAAACGCAGGCTACGAAATTCCACAAGATTTGGAAAATCGTATCACAGAGATTTCAAAAAATGGAGGAACCCCTCTTGTAGTTAGCGTCAATGAAAAACCTGCCGGTGTCATCGAATTACAAGATGTTATCAAACCGGGAATACAGGAACGGTTCGAACGGTTGCGTAAAATGGGAGTTAAAACAGTCATGGTTACCGGAGATAATCCATTAACAGCCAAATACATTGCAGAAAAAGCCGGTGTAGATGACTTCATCGCAGAAGCCAAACCCGAAGACAAAATGAATTACATCAAGAAAGAACAAAGTGCCGGTAAACTGGTAGCCATGATGGGCGACGGAACCAACGATGCTCCTGCTTTGGCCCAAGCGAATGTTGGTGTAGCTATGAATAGTGGAACTCAGGCAGCCAAAGAAGCTGGAAACATGGTAGACTTGGACAACGATCCGACGAAATTAATCGAAATTGTAGAAATCGGGAAACAATTATTAATGACTCGCGGAACCCTTACCACATTCTCCATCGCCAATGATGTCGCAAAATACTTTGCTATTATTCCGGCTCTATTCATGATAGCCGTACCAGAATTAGCTTCACTGAACATTATGGGATTACACAGTCCCGAAAGTGCTATTTTATCGGCCATTATTTTCAATGCAATTATTATTCCCATTTTGATTCCATTGGCTTTAAGAGGTGTTCAATACAAGCCTATCGGAGCTTCGGCTTTACTCCGCCGCAACCTGCTCATTTACGGATTAGGTGGTATAATAGCTCCATTCGTCGGCATTAAACTCATAGATTTAGTAATAGGATTATTCTTTTAATAAAAGCAACAATGAAAAACTTCATAAAATCAATCAGGCTAACATTAGTTTTCTGCCTTTTCTTCTCAGTATTTTATATACTGATATTATGGATATTCGCCCAATTCGCAGGGCCAAACTCTGGAAACGCCGAGGTTGCGACCTTAGACGGAAAAGTAGTGGGTGCAGCCAATGTAGGGCAAGTCTTCACCGAAGACATCTATTTCTGGGGTCGTCCCTCTTGTGCCGGAGATGGATATGATGCCAGTAGTTCTTCTGGTAGCAACAAAGGACCTACGAACGAAGAATACTTGGCAGAAGTAGAAACTCGTATCGACACTTTCTTGGTACACCACCCTTATTTGGGCCGTAAAGATGTACCGGCCGAAATGGTCACAGCCAGTGGTTCTGGTCTCGACCCTGACATCACGCCAGAAAGTGCATACGTACAAGTAAAGCGTGTTGCCGCAGCCAGAAATATGGACGAAACTACCGTAAAAGAAATAGTAGACCAAACAATTGAAAAACCATTTTTAGAATTATTCGGAACAGAGAAAGTAAACGTATTAAAATTGAACATTAATTTAGAAAATTATGAAAACAAATAAAAACATTTCAGCAATAGCTACCATGAAAAAGAAACAATTAATCGATAAAGAAGGCGCTAGCCTTATCAGAGCATTGATAATCATTTCGATTATAGGACTCCTTGCCATGTTTACCAATAAAGTATCTGCTCAAGTACGATTCAATGTACAAGGAGATTTAGTTAGCTCCTATGTGTGGAGAGGTATGTATCAAACAGGTGCCAGTATTCAACCGACGTTGAGTTTCAGTGTTGAAAACCTATCGTTGACGGCATGGGGATCCACCGACTTCGATGGTTACCGGAATGGTAATATTCCCTCTGCGAATAAAGAACTTGACTTGACTCTGGCTTATACCTTCCCCAAATTGGGACTAACAGTTTCGGTTGCCGATATGTGGCAGGCCGGACAGGGAGCTGGAAAATATTTCGATTTCAATAACAAGACGACAGCTCATCATTTCGAAGCAAGTCTTGCTTATGTACTTCCGGTAGAAAAATTTCCTCTTTCGATCGCATGGTACACCATGTTTGCCGGTATGGATAAAAATGAAAAAGGCGATAAAAACAACTACTCGTCTTATGTAGAACTCAATTATCCGTTCAGTGTAAAATCGGTCGATCTCAATGTAACATGTGGTATAGTACCTTATAAAGCACCTCAATACTATACCAACGGATTTGCCGTTACTAATGTAGCATTGAAAGGAAGCTACGCAATTAAAATCACAGATTCGTTCTCCCTTCCGATATTTTCACAAGTAATATGGAACCCTCGTATGGAAGATGCTCATATCGTATTCGGAATCACTCTTAAACCATAACAGGGAGAATGGATATAATTGAAAACGAAAAAAATGTACAATATTTTCTCGACTTGATAAAAAAATCGAGGAGAGGTAAGTTTAAACTCTACATCGGCATGATTGCCGGTGTAGGGAAATCTTATAGAATGCTACAAGAAGCCCACGAACTCTTAGAAAACGGCGTAGATGTGAAAGTGGGTTTCATAGAGACACACGGACGTACCGGTACAGAAGCTATCCTACAAGGGATTCCCGTTATCCCAAGAAAAAAAATTTTCTACAAAGGGAAAGAATTGGAAGAGATGGATTTGGATGCTATCCTTCAAATGCGTCCCGAATTGGTTATTGTCGATGAACTGGCTCATACCAACGTCGAAGGCAGTCGTAATGAAAAGCGATGGCAAGACGTCATGGAGTTACTCGATGCCGGTATCAATGTTATATCGGCAGTAAATATCCAACATATCGAAAGCCTGAACGAAGAGGTGCAGGAAATATCAGGAATCGAAGTTCGAGAACGAATTCCCGATCGTGTTTTGGAAGAGGCCGATGAAGTCGTAAATATAGACCTCACAGCAGAAGAATTGATCGAACGGTTAAAAGCCGGGAAAATATATAGGCCGGAAAAAATAGAATTGGCATTGAATAATTTTTTCAAGGCCGAGAATATTTTACAACTACGAGAACTCGCACTCAAAGAAGTTGCTTTACGGGTCGAAAAAAAAGTAGAAAACGAACTCCCCTTAGATACATCTCACGTACGTCATGAAAAATTCATGGCGTGCATCAGTTCCCACGAAAAAACGCCCCGCAAAATCATTCGACGCTGCGCTCGATTGGCTACACGATATAACACAAAATTTTTCGTACTATATGTACAAACACCCAAAGAGGATCCCGATCGCATCTCGCTGGCAGATCAGCGACATCTGTTAAACCATTTCAAATTAGCCACTGAATTAGGTGGAGAAGTCATACAAGTACATTCCCCGCACATTCTCGAAAGCATTATAAAGGTCGCAATCGAAAAACAAATTACAACAATATGTACAGGAATTCCAGCACTGAAATTGCCCAAAACCATATTTACGGTGTCCAAATATAAAAATTTCATGAAATCTTTATCCGAGAACAATATAGATTTAATTATCTTAGCCTAATAAAAATACCCGTCATGAATATAAAAACAAAGTTGCTTTTAAGTATAGGGCTCCTGACCGGAATGATTATTCTGCTGGTCTCCTTATCAGTTATCTATTTACAGATGCTGACGGCTGCCGAACCAGACAGCCCGATAGCTTCGACAGGCTTAAAACAAGCCGTTGTATGGGTGGCAATTATCGGAGGCATCTGCATAGTCTGCGGTATCACATTAGCTATCTGGCTTCCTCAATCGATAAATAGACCTATCAAGGAGCTAACCGACGGTATCCTCGAAATAGCGAATCGCAACTATGAAAAAAGACTGAATATATCGGATAAAAACGAAGAATTTAAAAATGTAGTCGATAGTTTCAATAGAATGGCTCAACACTTGTCCGAATACAGATCTACCACCCTATCGACACTACTGGCACATAAAAAATTTCTCGAAGCAATTATCAATAGCATCAGCGATCCCATAATAGGATTAGATCCAGACCGCAAAATACTTTTCATAAATAGTGAAGCTCTGAACATACTGAATCTGAAAAAAGAAAACACAATCTTCAAATCGGCCGAAGAGATTTCTTTGAAGAATGATTTATTAAGGAAATTAATACGAGAATTGGTTTCTCCCAATCCTCAGAAAGAGCCTATCAAAATATATGCCGACAATAAAGAAAGTTACTTCAAAGCCTCCTATATAGAAATAGACAACACGAATCACGACAGTGAAGAACCCGAAAAACTGGGGCACGTAATTATATTGAAAAACATCACGGAATTTAAAGAGCTGGATTCTGCGAAAACAACATTTATCTCGACGATATCTCATGAATTGAAGACTCCCATATCAGCCATTATGATGAGTCTGCAATTATTGGAAGACAGACGTATCGGGTCTCTTAACAAAGAACAAGAACAACTCTCCCAAAGTATTAAGGAAAACGGAGAACGGTTGCTCAATATCACCGGAGAATTACTGAACATGACCCAAGTAGAAGCCGGAAAACTACAACTGATGCCCAAGATAACCCGGCCCATAGAATTGATCGAATATGCGATCAAGGCCAATCAGGTACAAGCCGACAAATTCAACATACACATCGAAGTCGACTATGACGAAAATACAAAGAAACTATTCATCGACAGCGAAAAAATAGCATGGGTACTTACCAATCTTGTAAGCAATGCCATACGTTATTCCAAAGAAAATGGCCGCGTCATTATCGGCACTCACCAAGACGGCAATATGGTCGAAATCTATGTACAAGATTTTGGGAAGGGAATCGACCCTCGCTATCATCAAAGCATATTCGACCGTTATTTCCGAGTGCCGGGAACAAAAGTACAAGGCAGCGGATTAGGATTGTCTATATCCAAAGATTTTGTAGAAGCACATGGGGGGACTCTTTCCGTAGAAAGCGAATTAGGAAAAGGGAGCCGTTTTATACTAAGATTGAAATCATAATAAACGGGGACTAAAAATCTCACCAATCGATTTCCCGTATTCCCTTACTCCGTAAAAATGCATTCGCTTTACTGAAATGCCGACATCCGAAAAAGCCACGATCAGCCGATCGTGGCGACGGGTGCGCGGCTGTTAAAACCAAATGCTTGCGAGCATCAATAAGCGCAATCTTCTCCTTAGCATAACTCCCCCACAGCATAAACACGAGATTTTCTCTCTCATCGCTCAACTTTCGAATGACCGCATCGGTAAAAACCTCCCAGCCCATGTTTCGGTGCGATCCTGTTTCATGAGCTCGCACGGTAAGCACAGAATTCAAAGGAAATACACCTTGCCTCACCCACCGATCCAAATTACCCGAAGCGGGAATAGGCTTACCCAAATCATCATGTATCTCCTTAAACATATTAAACAAAGAGCCGGGAATAGCCACCCCCTCGGGCACAGAAAAACAAACACCGTAATACTGTCCGGGATTGGGATAGGGATCCTGGCCTAAAATAACAACTCTCACAGACTCGAAAGGACATGCATCGAATACATGAAATATCAAATGTCCCGGAGGCAAAACATGCGCACGGCCATATTCGCTCCGCACAAAAGAAACCAATCGCTCGAAATAGGGCTTATCGAACTCGTCTTGCAGCCTCTTTCGCCAACTTTCCTCTATCCTCACATTCATATCTTATAAATTATTTCTCCAACGACAGCGCAGCTTCGGACAACAATAAATACACTCGTACCGAAATCTCCCTTGTCGCATTGCCTCTTGCAAAGTTACACAAACAATGCACTAAAAGATTCATACGGCCTACCTTTTTATTTTTAGAGTCATTACAACAACCGATAAACACTCGCCGATATACAAACAGACTTCTATTCGAACACAGAAAATCACATATTCCCAGCAGAGATTAATAATAAGTTATGACTGCGTTTAAACCTTTTTTCGTTAACTTCGTCAAATGAAAAAAGATTACACATGAAACCACTACTTATCCTTATTTCGATTTTATTCGGATTCCTATCCATACAAGCCCAATATGACTATCCCTATGATAGCGGCAATCATTACTACGATAATACCCCACGTCTTATCATTCAGAAAAGCCGAATCATGGGTTGGTACGTTTCCGACATAAACGGAAACCGCATTAGCGACTATTACGAACAAATCCGACCTTATAGGCAAGGTCGGGCAGCAGCATTAGACAAAATCATGGGTTGGTGTTTCATTTCCCTCGACGGTAAACGATGCACCGATTATTACCTTCTCGTCGACGACTTCCACGAAGGGTATGCACTTGTCAAAGATAAAATCATGGGCTATTGTTTCATCAATAGGGACGGTCATCGACTCGGCGACTATTACGAAGAAGCCTATCCGTTTCACCGGGGCGTCGCTTTGGTGAAAGACAAAATCATGGGGTGGTACTTATTGAACACTGCCGGAAAGCGAATAAGCGACTATCACGACTCGCCTCGCGATTTTCAACCGACAAGACCACCGCACCGTCCGTGGTGAAAGCCGAATTTTCTATAATAGACAAAAGTAAAGAAATAAAAAAGAGAGTCACCAAACTGTAACTCTCTTTTTTCAAGTGGTGCCAACGGGAATTGAACCAGTGACACAGGGATTTTCAGCAATAAATCGTTGTTTATCAACAAGTTTAATAATCAATAATTTATACTAAATGCCCTCCATACGGTTAAAACAATAGGAAAAACGAAGAAATATTTTCAGGTTAATATTAAATTAAATAATCTCATGAAATTATACACCTGACTTTTCTTATTATAAGAAATAGAGATAAGTTAGATGTACAATTTTTATTTTTAGTTAAAAATATGATTTTATATAACGTATTATACGTTATTATGTTAATCAACATCTTACTTTATTTTTACTTTATTGAATCTGGATACTGACTGATTTTATATATAAAATTTAAAGTTACATTTTTATAAGTATTACTTTGTATCGTATCATCTTTTAATACATGCTCTATTTCTCTCCTTATTTTAACCCATTCAACTATCTGAGATTGAAGACGAATATAATTTCGCTTTGCTTCAAGATATGTACTGTCATATAAATTTGCCATATATGGGAAAGAGCTACATTCTTTATAAAATTCTTTAATTTCAGGATTATAATTTATAGCCTGTTTTGTTTTATTTCTAAAAATATCCAACAGATTAGAACCTTCTTTCTCATGATAATATATATGGGTATTATTTAACAGATTAAATACCTGAATTTGCTCTGTAATTCTATCCATAAAAAGTCTATTTGTCATGTACAGTAAATAAGGGCTACATATACTTCCTCCAAAATGCGATAAACAAATGATATTGGATAGATAATTAATGTACGTTACAGAAAAGTTTTTCCAGTACAGGCTTTCTATTTGAAATAATTGCTGAGTTTTTGTATCTTGAACTGAAAAAATAATTTCCTTATTCAATACTTCAATTTTATGTTCATGTTTTAGAATTTCTTGTTGAAATTCCTTAATATCTTCAACAGTTCCTCCACCCATTTGTTGTGACTCAACATGAACGGCGCAGTTTACTAAATCTTGGCTATTGATAAAGTTATCAGAGCATGTGGAATCCGCAATTATCAAAGACGCTTGTAAGGTATCAGCAGGAATTGTATCTGCTGATCTTTGTGCTTTTCCGGAACAACTTACCATGCTTGTCAACATGGTAAATACGGCACACATAATCATTACGGTTTTCTTTTTCATTTTTGGTGTATCTTAAATATTTATTGTTTTCTAGTTACGAATCAGATTCCTTCAAAGGGAAATACAAACACCTTAAAAAGGCAATAATTTGTCAAGTACCGCCTGATAATAATCGTCACTGCCCCAAGGTGGCAGTAATAACTGTGTTGTATGGCTTTTCTCTTCAATAGTTTCATCTCGAATGTCATATTCACAAATATCTTTGTATAATCCCATCTCATTTGATTCTATCCAACAGCATTCGACCTTAGCATAAGTACCATGTAAAACCAGTTTGGGGTCTAGAAACTCATTAATATTCGGCTCCCATTTGAAAGTGTTTAAGTACTCATCTGAATACATCCATAACAACTCACAGTAACTGGACACATAATCGTTTATTCCATGTAATATTTTGTCCGCATTAGTCAATAGATACATTTGCCACACAAATTCGGGAGATTCTTCGGGAACAATGTATGGGAATAAGCATTCCATACGTATTTGGGGATAGGTTTTATTTCGAAGGTAGTATCCCGAGGGATAATCCAATTGAAAACCGAGTGTGTAGTTCCCTCGAAAATGTATTTTATCCAATAAAATGTGCGTATACTCAACAATACATTGTGTATTTATATCAGATAGCACAAGTTTTTTACGTTTATCACCATAAATAATACCACTGCTGACAGACTGTAAAAAATCAGTAAAGGCTCGTCCTTTAACTCCAAAATTCATATCATAAATACATATCATACAAAAAATCTTTGATTCTTATTTCAGTATCCGACGGCATATTTCTATTCCTTTTTTGTAATAATTCAAGGCCGGCAAGCTAAATATCTCTCTTTTGTCAGGAAGAAATGTAAAGACTGAGACTTTAATCTCAATAAATATTTCCTCACTTGACATTGTTGATAGTGAGTTTTTCAAAATCAACAATCCATTTGTTCTCAACAAGGAACTGAGTGCCTAGTACACCATGAATTTGTACACCTGTCTCTTCCTGCACCTGCACGACTGCTTCTGAGGCATCTAGTATGGCAAAGAAGGAGGTGTAACTCATACCCTCGAAATTGAATATTGCTTCAATAGTCGGAGCTTCATGTTGTACTCCATCAATCCCTATTATGTTGCGTCTTTCCTCCAATACCTTGAATCTGTCTTTGAAATGTTCATATACAAAGCTGAATAAGATGTTATGGGTTGAACCTGTGTCAATAAGAAAACACAGATTGTCAGAGGAGATAATAAGCGGTAGCCCCGTCTTTTGCAAACCTAATGTTAGTGGAAATTCCATATTTACTTATTTTAATTAGTCACTATTCCATCTCGCATCTAAATCCCCTTCATAGGCATCAGCCAATCCACTTTCAATATCTTCTCTATCCCAACCATCATAATAGGCCTGCTCATCTCCATAAGGGTCACTCCAATTATCTGCATCATTCATTTTTTCAGATTCATAGTCCCAAAATGATGTTTTGTGGGATGCTGTTTTTGAAATGGTTCTTTTAGGAGCTGACTTAACTATGGGTAATGTAGTTTTTCCTATATCTGATTTTTCCATCAGCAAAGGAAATATCTTGCCACTACTATTCGCAACAATGGAGATTACAGGCTTCTTTGGTATCCCTTTTAAAGCAACAAAACCTATATTCGCCCCATAGGTAAAATATAATTGTTTTGAATTAGGCCATGCCCTGACAAATAGCGTTTGGCAATTTACTAAATCCTTAAAAGCCTCTACTGAATAAGTGCAGATGTAGGTTAAACTATCAAAAATGACATTAGTAGCCAACTCATGAAGATTCAACCTTTCCTCTTTTTCATTAGTGAAGGCTTTAATGGAGAATAGATATTCTTCTTTAAGAGTCCATATTTTATCGTATTTAAAAGGTACAATAACATTCCCTAAAGTATCAATGATTCCCCATTTCCCAGCCATCAATATTCTTTTCTCTTTTTCATGATGAACATATTCAATTACACGGGCAAAGCCACATATAAATTGCGAGTCACACCAAGAATACAAACCAAAAGGCACTACTTGTTTATTGTCAATATTAATATAGGCATATTGGTACTGTGCGTCCCTCACCAAAGACAAGCCACAACTGAATGGCTGCATTTCTATGTATTGAGGTGGAATAATAACTGTCCCATTTTGATTTCTTGCTCCAAACAATCCATTTTCTTGAAAAATCTCCATTTGATACTCTTTTTGCAGCCATACCACAAAAAGAAAGGTGCAGACTTTACCTGTTGCTATTCTGAGGTATCGCCAAACACCTATAACCATACAACAAGGAAAGCCCACACCCTATGGAGGGAGCATTCACTCTCATGCCGTGATGGTTATATTCCTCTAATTGGCGATTTTCAGAATACATCAAGCAGAAGCAAACACTTCTTTTCTAATATGACTTGTTAAACTTTTATTTCATTGTCCCGTTATTTGTTTGTTTCCACAAAGTTACGACTATTCGGAAACAAACAATACTCTGACAACTACTTTTTTCAAAGTAAACTAAGACATATCAGACTCCATAGGAATGGGCCGTTCCTTAAACTATATGCAAAAGTACTCTTATTCCTCGTAAAAGCTGGGTATGTAACCCTCTCTTAAAAGGGCACAACCTGTTAGCTTGAAAAAATCTAAATCGGGATATGGGCTGTTTCCTGTCCAACATCTTTGCCAGTATGCGGAGAACTATCCATATGATGATTAGTTATCCAACTACTCTCGATAAGGACATACTTTTTCTCAATTATTACCTGATACACTAAACAAATAGTGTCAGGAAGAGGAAAAGGATATTGATATTATCAGCATTCCCAGACTCATTAAAGTCAATCCTCTTCCTGACCATAATAGATAAGCTCTTTTTTTAAGGGAAAATGTACACCTAACCCAGTTTCTATATATAAAAATTTGGAGTTAGATGTACAAATCAGAATTTTCTGCCATAATGGATAGGTTCTTTCAGAACCTCTTTATGGCCAGTCATTTTCTATTGAATGAACCAAGTGTATTCCCCCTCTCCATGCAAGGCTTGGTTCAGCCCTTCCGAAAGCCGAGTGGCATGGTAAGCCCTATCCAAAAAGTTATCTATGTAGGAAGATTTGTTTGCCCCCGTAAGCAAATTATACACATTCCACATGCTGATTTCCTCACCATTGTCTGGAAGGGAAAAGTTATCATCTTGATAATATGCTCTCGCCACCAGCCCTATTTGGGTATCGGTCATAAGCATTGGGGGAAGTCTTTTCTTCTGCTCAGGTGGAAGATATTGGTATAATCTGCTCTTGCCCAAAAATTGGGCAAATTGTTGTTCTGTCTTGTGCAAAGTTGAAAGTATAGGAAACAGATACGGCTTATTGCCATCTTTATACTCCTTCAAGACCAACAGAGCTCTTTCCTGCATAGGCAGATTGATAAGTTTGCCTGTTTTTCTTCTGTGGTATATAAGCCTGTTCTCCATGGTATTCTTTTCTGTCAGATAAGCCATGTCCACGAAGTTGATGCCTGCCTCCCATAAAATAGAAGAAAGTAAATAAATTGATGGCTAGCCTTGTGTAGAAGTCCTTTCCTGTTGTCGGGTAGTTTATGGTAGTTTGTATCTCTTCCTTTGTCAAAGCTCTTTTGGCTGTCTCTTGATGTAATTTGGAGATTTTGAATTTTCTGAATGGGTAGTTTTCTTGTTTGACCAATTCCATATTCACAGCCAGATTGAATATCACTCTGATGTTCCTGAACCTTATTCCTATGGTGTTTTCCGATTTGCCTTGTTTCCTTAGCCAAGTCTCATATCTCCTTAGCCAGTTGCAATCCATTTCAGAGAATGGAATATCCAAGTGCCTGTTGAATTTGAGTAATGAGTTATAGGTTTGTTGTATGGATAATCTGTAACCGGTTCTTTTTCCCTCTTCAAGACAATGAATATGTTGTTTAAACAATTCCCCAACCGTAATAAATTTGGTAGGATTGGAAACATTCTCTACAAGTGTGGCGGCAGAAAAGTCCTTGTTCTCGGATTTTAACTCTGCTATTTTACGTTTGATTTCACTTATTTTATTGTAAATCAACTTTTCCAGTACTTCCTTGTTAGGACAGGAAGGTTTGGGTCGATTCTTTTCGAAATCCCAGTCCTCTGCTTGGGTAGAAACACCAAGATTTATATATCTCGTTTTTCTGTCCTTACAAATCCTGATTTTAATGGGTAACTCCCCGTTTTTCAGAGGTTTGTACTTGTAACAAATCACATCTACTGTTGTCATTTCGGTTAAAACATTGGAGAAAACATTTCCCTGTTTTTGCTATGTTTAACCATAAAAAAAGAGAGTCACCAAACTGCAACTCTCTTTTTTCAAGTGGTGCCAACGGGAATCGAACCAGTGACACAAGGATTTTCAGTCCTTTGCTCTACCAACTGAGCTATGGCACCATCATTTTTGCGTGTGCAAAGATAACAGGTTTATTCCAATTTACCAAATATATTGTCGAATTTTTCCGTTCAAAAATATAAATATGCAAACGACGTAAGGGACGAATAAATTCTTATTCTTCGGCAAGAGAATTCCACCCCTGTGCCCGAAGGGTTATCTCGGTATCGTCACGGGTTATCATGCAACAACCCAATTCTGGTTTTGTAATATGTCCTATCACTCGCACTCCGGGGATAGCAGCGACAATGTCGTGCTTTTCGAGAGGTACGGTAAAAAGCAATTCATAATCCTCGCCTCCATTCAATGCAGCAGTCACCAGATTCATATTAAATTCCTCCGCCATAGCTGCCGTCTGGTAATCGATCGGTATCCGGTCTTCATATATACGGCAGCCCACATGACTCTGCGAACAGATGTGCAATAATTCGGAGGAGAGCCCATCAGAAATATCCATCATGGCTGTCGGAACGATCCCGGCTTTATCCAACTCGGCAACAATATCCTTACGGGCTTCTGGTTTCAATTGGCGTTCGAGCAGGTATTCATGTCCTTCGAACGCAGGCTTGAATTCGGTCTCTCCGGCAAACACCCGCTTCTCCCGTTCCAATAGTTGCAATCCCATATAGGCTGCTCCTAAATCGCCACTGACACAAATCAAATCGTTTTCTTTCGCTCCGTTACGATAGACGACCTTCCCGGGTTCTCCTTCTCCGATACAGGTAATGCTGATAGTCAGCCCCGTCATCGAAGCCGATGTATCTCCCCCGACCAAATCCACCCCGTAGATATCGCAAGCGAGCTGTATGCCGGCATAAAGTTCTTCGAGATTTTCTACCGAAAAACGTTTGGAGACACCCAATGAAACAGTTATCTGACGCGGTGTCCCATTCATGGCATATATGTCGGAAAAATTAACCACCGCCGATTTATACCCCAAATGTTTCAACGGGACATAGGTAAGGTCGAAATGAACACCTTCGAGCAATAAATCGGTTGTAACCAACGTCTGTTTTCCTTGATAGTCGAGCACGGCCGAATCATCTCCCACCCCTTTTAGAGTAGAAGTGTTCTTCAACTGTATATGCCCGGTCAAACGCTCTATCAAACCAAATTCGCCTAACGAGGCAATTTCTGTACGTTTTATTTCTTCCATAAATTATAACAAAGTCCACAAGCTCATGGCTCATGGACTTCTTCTATTTCATATTAAAATTGTTCTACCAGTTCTTTCATAATAAAGCTCATTCTGGGCTGAGCTTCTGCCGCGGCCTTTTGTACCTCTTCGTGAGAACATTTCTCCACAATGCCTTCTACCCCCAAATCGGTAATCACCGAAACGGCAAAGACTTCGATACCGGCATGACGCGCGACAATGACTTCGGGAACCGTACTCATGCCCACGGCATCACCGCCTATGATATGAAAGTAACGATACTCGGCCGGGGTTTCGAAAGTAGGTCCCTGTGTACCCACATACACACCTTGCTGTACTTTTATATGATTTTTTTCAGCTATTTCAAGAGCCTTTGCAATCAAACGGCGAGAATACGCCTCGCTCATATCGGGGAATCGTACGCCCAATTCCTTATAATTGCGTCCATGCAACGGATGTTCGGGAAAGAGATTGATGTGGTCACGGATAATCATAATATCGCCGATGGCAAAATCGGGATTCATACCTCCGGCTGCATTCGAAACGAAGAGATGCTCTATCCCCAGTTCCTTCATGACACGCACCGGGAAGGTAACTTGTTTCATATCGTATCCCTCGTAATAGTGAAAACGCCCCTGCATAGCCATGACATCTTTCTTTCCCAATTTTCCGAATATCAACTTCCCTTGATGCCCTTCTACTGTCGACACCGGGAAATTGGGAATCTCGGTATAAGGAATTTCAGTCTTGTCTGTAATGTGGTCTACCAACTCGCCCAACCCAGTTCCCAATATAATGGCGGTCTTAGGCATCACCTGAACTTTTGCTGCGATATAGGCGGCTGTTTCTTTAATCTTTTCAATCATCACGTAATTATTTTGGTGAATAATATTCTACAAAAATAGAGTAACCCGAAAGCAAATACAATATCCCTATCGATTCTAATGAGCTACAATCTATTTCCGTTCGTTTTACAAATATAGCACAACCTCCGGTATTTCGGCTCTCCTCCAAAACATTTTTCTTAAATTTTCAGTAAATAATTCTTTACAATATCTACTTTTTCTCTACCTTTGAATAATAATACCTGAAAAATGAAACAGTTTTTATTTTGTCTAACTATCTCTCTATATGGCAGCATATTGGCTGTGGGACAAACCACCGGGACACTAACCTCTCATAAATTTCAATCAGGAGGAATCGAGCGTAGTTATAAATACTATCAGCCGGCCAATCTCTCATCTGGGGCTCCTCTTGTCTTTGTACTTCATGGCTATGGTGGCACAGCCGATCCAAAAAGATTCGGTATGAATTCTATCGCCGATAAATACGGATTCGCCGTGTGTTATCCGCAAGGCGAACAAGATAAAAAAGGGAAAAACTGCTGGAATGTCGGCTATCCATTTCAGGCCGATATGACTATCGACGATATAAACTTTTTATGCGATCTTGCCTTATACCTTCAAAAGAATTACCGACTAAGCCCGCACAATACATTTTGCACGGGTTACTCCAATGGGGGAGAAATGTGCTATCTTTTAGCGTACAAACGTCCCGATATATTTACAGCAGTAGCTCCTGTTGCCGGGCTTACGCTAGAATGGATGTATCGGGAATTAGAAACAAACCGCCCTATCCCTCTATTCGAAATACACGGAACCGAAGACAAAACCTCTATGTGGAACGGAGACCCGAATAATGAAGGAGGCTGGGGGAAATATATAGCAGTACCTATCGCTGTAAACTATTGGGCTATTCAAAACAGATGCACTCATGAAATTACCGATACGATTGCCTCTATTGATTCTTTATCCAATCATACTATTATCAGCCATAAATACGTCAACGGTATAAACAGAAACGAAGTTTGGTTATACGAAATAAAAGGGGGTAAACATTCATGGGGAGAAAAAGACTTGAATACAAGCGAGCATATTTGGCTATTTTTCAGCAAATTCGTCCGTTAGGATACACAAAAACAATATAATAATTACATCAAAACAAATTCATCATGTTCACACAAATCAAAAATTTTTTAGTGCTTCTAATGGTTATTACCATTGCGTTCCCTTCGGCATGTAAAACAAAGTATCCTCCACTCCGAATTGGGAACTCCATCGGTATCAAAGACATGAACTACGAACGTCTCAAAGCGATGAAAGATGCCGGTATCGACTGCATAGAAATTACAACAGGTGGATTCATATCCACGAAGAAACCCAAAACAGATGCCGAAATTACGGAGTTGTTGACTCGTACCAAATTAGCAGCCGACTCTGCCGGTATTGAAATTTGGTCTATACACATGCCTTTCGGAAAAGACATCGATATTTCGCAAACCGACGAAAAAATACGGAAAAACAGCGTCGCTCTACACATGAAAGTACTCGAATTTTGTAAAATCATACAACCTAAAATCATTCTTTTCCACCCAAGCTGGTATCTGGGCCACAACGAGCGGAATGAACGTATCGCTCAGTTAGTACGCTCGGTAAATGAGCTCAATCCCAAAGTTAAAGAACTGGGAGCCAAAATGGTTATAGAAAATATGTTAGGATACGAACTCGTGAGAAACGAACAACATGAACGTCCCTTAGGTCGTACAGTAGAAGAAGTCAAACTCATCATGAAACAACTTCCTAAAAATGTGTATTCTGCCATCGACATGAATCACATCGATAACCCAGAACTGCTCATACAGGCTATGGGCAAACGATTAAAATCTGTTCACATCGCCGACGGTGACGGACGACACGAGTGTCATTACCTGCCTAACCCTTGTAGCGGGAAAGGAGACAACGATTGGATAAAAATACTGAAAGAGCTCTACAAAGCCGGATATACAGGACCTTTTATGTATGAAGTAAAAACATCGGAATACAAAGAGTTCAAAGACCTCTATAACTGTTATCAAAACCTCTATCAAAATTTTATCGACTCAAACAAATAAAAACACATATACTATTTATTATGAAAGATTTGAAAGACATATTATCGCATTTTTCTCTTGCCGGAAAAATTCTCGAAATTAAGCCATTAGGAGCAGGACTCATCAACGATTCTTATAAAGTAACCACCGTCGCCCCCGATACCCCCGACTATGTTTTACAGAGAATCAATCACTCGATCTTCAAAGATGTGGATATGCTGCAAAATAATTTTTACCAAGTCACGACTCATATCCGCCACAAATTAGAGACCAAAGGAGAAACCGACATAGATCGCAAGGTTTTAACCTTAATACCGACAACCGATGGTAAATTATACTATTTCGATGGAGAAAGTTATTGGAGGGTACTCATCTTCATTCCAAACGCAAAAAGCTACGAAGCCGTAACCCCGGAATTCTCATATTATGCCGGACAAGCATTCGGTAATTTCCAAGCTATGCTGTCGGATATTCCGGTGGAACTGGGTGAAACGATTCCAGATTTTCACAATATGGAATTCCGATTAAAACAACTGCAAGAAGCCATAACAGCCGATCCCGTCGGTCGTGTGGCCTCCGTCAAACCCATCATCGACGAGCTCGACAAACGGGCCGATGCCATGTGTTTGGCCGAAAGATTGCATCGAGAAGGGAAATTGCCCAAACGCATTTGCCACTGCGACACCAAAGTGAATAACATGATGTTCGACGAAAACGGTCATGTATTATGCGTGATCGATCTCGATACAGTCATGCCCAGCTACATATTTTCCGACTTCGGCGATTTCATGCGAACGGCAGCCAATACTGGAGAAGAGGACGACAAGAATTTGGACAACGTCAATTTCAATATGGAAATCTTTAAAGCATTTACCAAAGGATACTTAGAAACTGCTAAATCGTTTCTCACCGACATCGAAATCGACAATCTGCCCTATGCTGTTACCTTGTTTCCTTATATGCAAACCGTACGTTTCCTAACAGACTATATCAACGGCGACACCTATTACAAGATAAAATACCCCGAACACAATTTAGTTCGTACAAAGGCTCAATTCAAACTTCTACAAAGTGCCGAAGCCGCTATCCCCAAAATGAAGGCTTACATCAAAGAATGTTTGGGTAAATAAATCCATGCTGCCCAATGAAAGAAAAAGAGCTCCCGAATAATTCAGGAGCTCTTTTTCGCTTTTTGAAAACTCCTTAAAAAAATTCAAAACCCACTCTTTCTCCTCTTGGTTTTGGTTACCTTTGCACACTCAAATTCGAAACCAAGAATCATGAACTCCCCCAAAGGACTCTTCTACGCTATCATTTCTTCATCGACATTCGGGCTTGTACCCCTATTTGCCATACCTGCTTTACAAGCCGGTATCCCCCTCAACTCAGTAGTATTTTATCGATTCCTGTTTTCCTCAATCTTGCTCGGCATTATACTCTGTATACGAAAAACGAACTTCAAAATCTCAGGGAAACAAGCCCTCATCATTTTCGGGTTGGCGTTTTTATATGCGGCCACTTCCCTTCTTCTGACAAAATCATATCTGTACATTCCTAGTGGATTGGCTACTACCCTACACTTCCTTTATCCTGTACTCGTAACCTTACTGATGGTTACTTTTTTCAAAGACAAAGTTTCCGTCTCCATCATCATTGCAACAATAATGGCTATCGGCGGTGTCTACTTATTAAGCGGAAGCGAAGGCGGTACACTTAATTCCACAGGATTAGCATTAGCTCTCACAACCGTACTGACCTATGCCTCTTATATCGTCGGAATAAACAAATCGAGCGTAAGCGATATGGACGGTTTAAAACTCACGTTCTACGTTTTACTATCGGGTGCATTCATTTTCTTGTTGAACTTAATCGTAAATCGGGAAATGCTTACTCCCATACCCTCTTGGGAAATCGGCGTTGATCTTATTCTTCTAGCCTTAGTGCCTACACTTATATCTGATCTAACCCTTATTCTTGCCGTCCAGCATGTCGGTTCGACGACAACGGCAGTATTGGGTTGCATGGAACCTTTAACAGCAGTCATTATGGGTGTATTATTTCTGGGTGAAAGTTGTAACTTCATACAAAGTATCGGTATTTGTATCATACTCATCGCTGTAACCACTGTTATCATAGCTCGTAATCCCCACGAAATAAAAAAGGGTCTGCAACTTATCCCCAAACTACTGCATAAATCAAGAGTCAAGTGATAGATGGCGAATGGGGCCGTTTTCTCTCACGACCGTTGTTTTCAGCTATCTCTACCCAATAAACACCCACACAAATAAGAAGCATAGCACCTAACTGTTCCCAAGAGAATCTATCCTGTCCTACCAGAAATGAAACAATCGAAGCGACGACCAAAATTAAATACCCATATATAGCCACGACTGTCGTACTCAGATATTTGAGACCTGTCGGTATTAGTAAATAACTGATAACAGTTGGAAATATCAACACAAACAGCAATAAGGCAATAGGCCAAAAATGTAGCGGAGGTATAGTTAAAGACGCTTCATATCCAACAAAAGCCATAACGATAAGACTCGATACAGCCGCTCCTGAAAACGTATAACGCATAAGTGTATAAGGGCCTGTTCGTTTCAAAAACCGACTACTCAATATCAAATATACGGCATAAATCACAGAACTCACCAAACAAAAAAGATTACCGGAAAAAGCATCCGAAGCCAAATCATCGCTCTTTTGTGTTGAAATACAGAGTAGAGCTCCACCTAATCCTACTAAAATACCGACAATTTTCATCACCGTCGCTTTCTCATTAAAAAAGAAAACCGACAAAATAAAAACCCAAATGGGCTGCATAGAAGTAAAAATAGCCGCCGATACCGGAGTCGTTTTACTAAGTCCCATTAAATAGGAAAACATATAACCATAAATGCCGACAGCCCCCAACAAAAACAGATAAATTTTATCTTTTACCGAAGCCGTCTCCGGTTTTGCCCAATACCCTATGATCCAAAAAGCCACGGCTGCAAAAACACAACGAAAAGTCACACCGGTTAGCGGGGCGATCCACAAAGGCAACAAATATCGTAACGCATTTACGTTTAATCCGCTAAACGTTTTTGAAACGACCATAGCCAAAGTGGCTTCCTGAATTTTATTTGTCATAACTTTTCCAGAGATTTATTACTATCACAACTATCATTAAACAAAAACGTATGGCGAAGATAATATGCCCCTAAAACGACAAGTAGTGTTATGACCAAATTAAATATAAATGCAAACTGCTGAGTATGAATATGGAATAGAGATTGTAATGTATCGATAATCGTAGGACAAAGTAAGATAGCCAAATAATTCATAGACATGACAAATGCAAGAGCCAAAGTCACTTTATCGGGTGTAGCTATTCTCGTTGTCTGATCATAAATAACAGGTTGCATCACCCCATACCCGAACCCGATAAATATGGCTCCAAGTCCCAATATCCATTCATTGCCCGACAACAATATCAGAACCATACCTCCTGCCATACACAATAGACTCACACATTTTGTAAACGACCCAAAAATCGATAACATTCGATTCAATATGAAACCGGGAGCCATAATAGCTAAATAAAACAAAGAAATAATAATTCCCGAGGCTCCCGTGTCAAAATGATATTCCTTCATCAAAAATGGTAAATTGAAACTAACGATAACAGCTAAATAAGTTACCAGACCATAAAACAACATAAGAGAAACCAACCTCTTCACTTCTATTTTACCCGATACAGTCACCTTTACTGGGGCTACCGATATAGTATCTCGTTTCAAATAAAAAGACAAAAAGAACGATACCACAGGGAAAAAATAAACAATAAAAGGCAAGTGCCAATTAATCTCTGCCAAATATCCAGTCAATACAGTCGCCGTCACTAACGTTATATTTGTAATCGCAGAACTCAAACCAAACTGTCGAGTACGATATCGACCTATAAAATGGCGAGAAATCAAACCCGTTGACAACGGAACTATCATACCCGAGCCAATACCCAACAACGCACTCACCGCTATTAACTGCCACATTCGGGAAGAAAGCATATATAGCAACCCACTTAATGCAAAAATAATTAATCCAACTTGTAACAAGACGATGTTATTAATACGTTCGGTCAACTTCCCGGATAACAAGATGAAAGGTATAGTCAATAGCGAAGGTAGTGAAGATAACAGTTGTATGTCGAACTCCGAAGAATGCGGAAATATTGTAGACATCTGTCCCAAAATAGGGGAAACAGCTAGACCCGGTAATGCATTTAAAGCTGAAATAGACCATATTCCCAAAAGCGTAATCAAAGGTATAGTCCCTTGTCCAGTTTCTATTTTCATAATCACATCTTTTTTATGCTTGCATTTTCAAAAACAATAATCACCTTCGAATGTTTACCGGTACTATTCTAATATTTTAATAAGTGCCAAATTGTGTATGAATAGACAAATCGGTCAAACTTTCACCTTACAAGGCTGTTGTTTCATCGAAGAGCCGTACAAAATAATCCGGCTTTATAGTTCTAACTCATAAAATTTTATACAATGAAAGATTTGAATTTCAGAGAAGGAGATGCCAAGACAAGTATCTTCGGGTCCAACGAAATGTTGAAACCATCACCGGTAGATCGTATTCCCGATGCACCTACAACACCAGAGATTGCATACCAAATGGTTAAAGATGAAACATTCGCTCAAACACAACCTCGATTAAATTTAGCTACGTTCGTAACCACCTACATGGACGACTACGCAACCAAATTGATGAATGAAGCGATCAACATCAACTATATCGATGAAACAGAATATCCGCGTATCGCCGTCATGAATGCCAAATGTATAAATATCATGGCTAACCTTTGGAACTCTCCCGAAGAGGAAAAATGGAAAAGCGGAGCTTTGGCCATAGGTTCTTCCGAAGCCTGTATGCTCGGCGGTGTCGCAGCATGGCTACGTTGGCGTAAAAAACGTCAGGCAGAAGGGAAGCCTACCGATAAACCCAATTTTGTTATCTCTTCGGGATTTCAAGTCGTTTGGGAAAAGTTTGCACAACTTTGGCAAATCGAGATGCGAGAAGTTCCCCTGACTCTCGAAAAAACGACTCTCGACCCGGTAGAAGCTTTAAAGATGTGCGATGAGAATACAATTTGCATCGTTCCTATCGAGGGCGTAACTTGGACCGGATTGAACGATGACGTCGAAGCTCTCGACAAAGCCCTCGACGAATTCAACAAAAAAACAGGATATGACATTCCTATCCACGTAGATGCAGCTTCCGGTGGATTTATATTACCTTTCCTCGATCCACACAAAAAATGGGATTTCAGATTAAAATGGGTTCTATCAATCAGTACATCGGGGCACAAATTCGGATTGGTATACCCCGGTCTGGGCTGGGTCGTTTGGAAAGACAAAAAATACCTCCCCGACGAAATGTCATTCAGTGTAAACTATTTAGGAGCGAATATCACACAAGTAGGGCTCAATTTCTCACGCCCGGCAGCTCAAATATTGGGACAATATTACCAATTTATCCGATTGGGATTTCAAGGATACAAAGCCGTCCAATACAATAGTATGCAAATAACCCAATACCTCCACGACGAAATCGGTAAAATGGCTCCATTTGTCAATTACAGCGATCATGTTGAAAACCCATTGTTCATCTGGTATATGAAGCCCGATTACGCAAAAACGGCAAAATGGACTCTATATGACTTGCAAGACAAATTGAAACAAGGCGGCTGGATGGTTCCGGCATATACTCTACCCGAAAATATTCAAAACTATGTAGTCATGCGTATCGTCGTACGTCAAGGGTTCAGCAGGGATATGGCCGACATGTTGCTGAACGATATTCGCGATGCCGTCGCGTCTCTCGAAAAATTGGAATACCCGACCAATACTCGTATCGCACAAGACAAAAATATTGAAGTGAAAGGTTCGGTATTTACCCATACGGGGAACCGCCATAAAACAAAAAAATAGGAATATGAAAAAAACTATTTCGGTTTCCCAAATCAAACAAGCGGTCAACGAAGCGTACTATCTCTATAAAAATAACCAAGACGGTAAGAATGCCGACTATATTCCCTATCTTGCCAACATCGACAAAAACTTGTTCGGTATCAGCGTATGTCTACTGGACGGACAAATTATCGAAGTCGGAGATACCCAATATAAATTCGGTATAGAATCGGTTTCTAAGGTGCACACCGCCATATTGGTATTACGCCAATATGGCGCAGAAAAGCTCCTTTCCATGATTGGAGCCGATGCGACAGGATTACCGTTCAATTCGATAATCGCTATTTTGTTGGAAAACGATCACCCCTCGACCCCATTGGTTAATGCCGGAGCTATCACCGCATGCAGTATGGTTCAACCAGTTGGTAATCCAAAAGAAAAATGGGCTGCGATAGTGAAAAATATCACTGAACTTTCGGGAAGTGCTCCTGAATTGATAGATGAATTGTATCGCTCCGAATCGGCTACAAATTTCAACAACCGCTCAATTACATGGTTATTGAAAAACTACAACCGTATTTATGACGATCCCGATCTGTCGCTCGACCTTTATACTCGTCAATGCTCTTTGGGAATCACGGCAGAACAGCTTTCTGTATGCGGTGCGACCATAGCCAATAAAGGAGTCAACCCAAAAACCGGAGCAAGAGTATTCGATGCCTCGCTGTCTCCTCAAATTACATCGCTGATAGCGACAGTAGGATTTTACGAACACACCGGAGACTGGCTCTTCACTTCGGGAATTCCTGCAAAAACCGGAGTAGGCGGAGGTGTCATGGGAGTTCTTCCCGGAATCATGGGTATTGCAGCCTTTGCACCCCCTATCGATGCAGCAGGCAACTCGGTTAAGGCTCAACTGGCAATCAAACATATTATGAATAAACTCGACCTGTCGGTATTCAGTGGCGATCAGGTTAATGTCCAGTAAAAACATCTCTCATAGCAAAAAGAAACCCAGATAGAGTAAACTATTTGGGTTTCTTTTTGCTATCTTTGTTCAATATTTTTTCCATATTATCCATATCTTTACTGAAAATTCACATAACATGAAAAACAAAATGATCCAAAAAATAGGTTTAGCCATTACTACATCTCTTTTATCTTGGAATATTTCATTCGCACAGACAATCGACAGTTATATACCATCGCAAAAGAATATCGAAGCTCGAAAAGAATTTCAAGACAACAAATTCGGAATCTTCATACACTGGGGCATTTACAGCATGTTGGCACAAGGAGAATGGTACATGACCAATCACAACATCGACTGGCGAGAATATGAAAAATTGGCATCAGGATTTTATCCGTCTCGGTTCAACGCAGCCGAGTGGGTATCGGCAATCAAGGCCTCAGGGGCAAAATACATTTGTATTACCAGCCGACACCATGATGGATTTTCTATGTTTCACACCCAACAGTCCGACTTTAATATCGTAGATGCGACACCTTTTAAACGCGATATTTTAAAAGAATTGGCCGATGAATGCCACAAACAAGACATTAAGCTCCATTTGTATTATTCTCATATAGACTGGCGTAGAGAAGATTACCCGGCCGGAGGCAATACCGGAAAAGGAACCGGTCGTCCCAATGGACACGGAGATTGGCCCAGTTATTATCGGTTCATGAATAACCAGCTTACAGAACTACTAACCAATTATGGGCCGATCGGAGCTATATGGTTCGACGGAGTATGGGACCGTCCCTCCAATTTCGATTGGCAACTAAAAGAGCAATATGATTTGATACACAAGCTACAACCGGCATGCCTCATTGGGAATAATCACCACCGAGACGTATATGCAGGAGAAGATATACAAATCTTCGAAAGAGACGTCCCCGGTGAAAACACAGCAGGCTATTCTACTCAGGCAATAAGCGCCCTCCCATTAGAGACCTGTCAAACTATGAATGGTATGTGGGGGTATAAAATCACTGACCAAAATTACAAATCTACTAAGGCTCTGATTCATTATCTCGTTCGCACAGCCGGACGAAATGCTAACTTGTTATTAAATATAGGTCCGCAGCCCAATGGAGAGCTCCCGGCTTTGGCAATAGACCGTTTAAATGGTATGGGTAAGTGGCTATCGGAATACGGCGAAACCATTTACGACACCAGAGGTGGCGATATTCCCCCACATAGCTGGGGAGTATCCACTCGAAAAGGGAATCGCCTCTTTATCCATATTTTGGACTTGAAAGAAAATGGACTCTATATACCACTGAAAGCCCCAATAAAAAAGGCAATGAAATTTTCAAATCAAGCTCCCATCGAATTCAAACAAGATAAAGACGGTACATTATTGAAATTTCCCCAAATACCGAACGAAATCGACTACATCGTAGAGCTTGTACTAAAATAGCACAAAATCAACGAAAAGGACGATGCTAAAACCTATACCTACCGGCCTACGGTTTTTGTGTCTCCTTATCTTGTGCATTGAATTTTTGCAATAGGCTCGTCACATAGACCGTAAAAATAGGGAACATCATCATACCCAATGCAGCCAAAACGACCGAAAGAATCTTTCCGGTAGCGGTAACGGCATAGATGTTCGAACCTACTGTCGTCACGTCCATAAAAGCCCACCACAAAGCATCGGTATACCGAGTAACCATTGGATTAACCGCATGTTCTAAAACAAAAAATATAAGACTCGAAAAGTAAACTGTCGCCATAAGCATGGTAACATACGAAATAAACAAGCTCGATATTTTATTATAGGATAACCACCCTACCACGATAGCCAAAGCATATCCGCTTCTCACTAACGGAATAAACCGAAGAAAATAATAAGTCTCGGAAGAAAAATTTAAATTCAAATAGGAAAATATATTCAAATAAGGTATCGATACGAGAAAAAAGATAAATCGGTTTCTAAGATATTTCCATTTATGATCGGATAAAACAAATTCCAACAAAAAATCGAACATAAAGAAACTGCATATCCATAATTGTATTTCCATATAATTCCCTTGATTCAAGAAAGATATGTTACGAAATGTATCTATCGATATGGTTATAATCAGAAAAACCGATAACAATAAAATCAATATGTGCAATATGCCATAAATTCTCGACTCATAATTTCTCCACCCCCCGATTATATTTTTTCCCATTTTTCTTTCCTCATAAATTATGCGACGATAAAACAACAAGCGACCGACGTTTGTTTATCTACACGAATGTAGATGCTCCTATTAGTAAACTTAATATCAACAAATATGGCAAACATCGGAAAATCAGTAAAATTAGGCGTATTTACGCTTGCAATTATGAATGTAACGGCTGTCGTATCCCTCCGGGGACTACCTGCCGAAGCTGAATATGGAGTCAGTTCAGCGTTCTATTATCTATTCGCAGCCTTAGTATTCCTCATTCCTACGGCGCTAGTCGCAGCCGAACTGGCTGCCATGTTTCAAGACAAGCAAGGCGGAGTCTTTCGTTGGGTAGGAGAAGCATTCGGTAAAAAAGCCGGATTCCTTGCCATTTGGTTACAATGGATAGAAAGTACTATTTGGTATCCTACCGTACTAACCTTCGGAGCTGTCGCCATAGCATTTATAGGCATGGATCATACAGGGGACATGTTATTGGCTTCCAACCGTTTCTACACATTAGCGGTCGTACTATTCATTTATTGGCTAGCGACATTCATCTCATTGAAAGGTTTAGGCTGGGTAGGAAAAGTCGCCAAAATAGGCGGTTTGGTCGGTACAATCATTCCCGCCGGACTTTTAGTCATTTTGGCAATTGTATATCTACTAATGGGAGGTAAATCCCAAATGGATTTTTCAGGCAACTTCCTCCCCGATTTCACCAATTTCGACAATCTCGTTTTAGCCGCCAGTATCTTCTTATTCTATGCCGGAATGGAGATGGGCGGTATACACGTAAAAGATATAAATAATCCGTCTAAAAATTATCCCAAAGCCGTTTTCATAGGCTCCGCCATTACAGTCCTAATCTTTGTTTTAGGTACATTCGCCCTCGGGATCATTATTCCTCAAAAAGATATCAACCTAACACAAAGTCTTTTAGTCGGATTCGACAACTATTTCAACTTTATTAAAGCGTCTTGGTTATCCCCCATAATAGCCATAGCTCTTGCATTCGGTGTTTTAGCCGGAGTACTGACTTGGGTAGCCGGTCCGTCAAAAGGAATCTTCGCAGTAGGCCGTGCCGGATACCTTCCTCCTTTTTTCCAAAAAACCAATAAAATAGGAGTACAGAAAAATATTCTTTATTTACAAGGAGGTGCAGTTACATTATTAAGTCTATTATTCGTTATTATGCCTTCGGTACAAAGTTTTTACCAAATCATGTCTCAGTTAACGGTAGTTCTTTATCTGATTATGTATATGTTAATGTTCTCTGCCGCAATTTATCTACGATACAATATGAAAAAAACCAATCGCCCATTCCGAATAGGAAACAAAGGAAACGGATTAATGTGGTTCATAGGAGGATTGGGATTCTGCGGTTCGCTTCTTGCCTTCGTTCTAAGTTTTATTCCTCCTAGTCAAATATCGGTCGGCAGTAATGCCGTATGGTTTTCTGTTCTCATTATAGGAGCCCTGATAGTCGTTATCGCGCCATTTATTATTTATTCATCTCGCAAACCCAGTTGGACAAACAGCGACAGCCAATTCGAACCATTCCATTGGGAAGAAACCACACCGAACACACCAACTTCAAGCCCGGCAAATGAATCGAATGAAACCTCTCCCGGTAAATAATCTCATACAAATACAAACAAAAAAGCTGACACGATTTTACGTGTCTGCTTTTTTTGTCGATAGTAAAATATAATTACTCCGCCGGCTTAACATTCCATACGAACAAAGCTAAAACGAATGATAAAATCGAAGCCCCTATCCAGAAAATAGAAACCGGTAAAAAATCATACGTCACAACACCGTCGGATACAACCTTAAAATTCTCTATTAGTGTACCCGATATCACATCTTGTAAACCGGCTGCAATATAACTCGCCATACCAACGACACCCAATGCCGCACCGGTCGCATTACGAGGAACAATATCGACAGCCATCAACCCTCCCAAGAAACAAATCAGCACCCCGATAGCAATACCGAAAAGAATCATACTTATCACATTGAGTACAAGGCTATCTCCTCCCAACAGGAATAAGGTCAATGCAATCGTATTGAGCACACCGAAAATAAAAGCCGGCATATTTCTTTTCCCCTTGAAAAATTTATCGGAAAACCAGCCAGAAAGCACAGTTCCGAATATTCCTAATAGAGCATTTATACCAATCACCGTAGTTGCCAATTCCAACGAATACCCTTTTTCCATCTCCAAGAAACGTACTCCCCAACTGTTCACCGCATATCGGCTAACATACATAAACGCACTGGCCAATGCCAAAATCCAAACGTACGGATTCTTCAATACTCCTTTCTGAGCCTTATTGGTCGATTCTTTCGGCGGATTTCCTACATGAGGAAGCCCTCTACTTTCCGGACTATCATGTAAAAAGAAAATAATAATAACGACTCCTATTGCACCTGCTATAAAAGAACCGACAAAACCGGCTTGCCACCCGAGCCAACCTACGACAGACCCAACGAATATAAAAGATAAAAACTCTCCTAAATTATGACTAGCACTGAAAAATCCATAATAAGTTCCTCGCTCTTTCGGCGGAAACCAGCGAGATAATGCAATAATGGCAGGACCAGCCCCCATCGATTGAGACCAACCGTTTATCGCCCACATAATAAAAAAGCAGACAAAAAACGCCATAGACGATAACCCGACTAACCCACTCGTCATACCCAATAATCCCACAATAAGGTTAGCGACCGACGAGACAATTAGTCCGGTTGCCATAAATCGCTTAATATTAGAGTGGTCGGCCATAAAACTATTGACAAATTTTCCAATAGCATACGCAAAAAGGAGAGCCGAACCGACAATACCCAATTGTTGATCATTCAACATTCCACTTTCGACGATAGGTGTCTTTACCACGTTTAATCCCGTACGGCAAACATAATAAAGACTATACCCCAATGTCCCGGCAAAAAAACTTTGTAGTCTCAATTTCTTTGTCAGCTTCACAGCCTCTTCATCAGTTAATGACGCGGGCCTTTCTGCCGGAGGTAAAGCCCGATAAAAGTCAATAATTTTTTTTAGCATCTTTCTTTATTTTTGAATTAGATTTAATCGCGTGTTTCGTTCTATATTGTTTTTGTTTCGTTTCGTATGCAAAGTTACTACAAAAAAGTGAAATGCGGAAAGATATAGTGATAGA